>ENA-ORNB01001434-ORNB01001434.1-human-gut-metagenome-genome-assembly--contig:-NODE-1434-length-17078-cov-2.739588_pt1 | contig 17078 bp, 10 predicted proteins | sample MGYA00242112_ERZ509016 | MGnify/ENA primary metagenome ERZ509016 (study PRJEB26280, sample SAMEA2338705) | human gut metagenome | biome: human gut; feature: human-associated habitat; material: faeces...
AAAAAGCCATGACTGCAACTGTTTTTTATCTTCTTCCGAAGCGTATCCCAGCAACTGATCATGGATAATAGAATTTATACTTCTTTTACGCTTTATCATATTATTTCAGGTTATTTATAATAAAGACGACTAAGAAGAAAAAATGAGGGACAGGATTCTGAAGTTTTTTTATTCAAAAGATACTTTATTTATTTAGAAGACCGTTCTTTTTGTACAACAATCAAGAAAAACAACGAACATTTTGTTCATTGCAAACAGGTGTTAACAAGTAAAGCGGATTGAGTGTTATGCTTCTTTTTAGGGAAGTAACATTTGTAATAATAGAAAATGATAGGAGCCTAATTTTTTTCTAAGGAAGGACATTGCTCTCTTCTTTTGAGTCTTCACAGTTTCAAGAGAAACATGGAGTGCAGTGGCAATCTCCTCGTTCTTCTTGCCTTCCATATACATCAAAAAAACTTCCCTGCATCGATCCGGCAGCGCATCAATTGTCTGAAGAAGCTGGCGATAGACTTCTTCACTAAAGAAGCCCTCTTCCTCCTCTTCCATCCTAAACATAGTGGAATGACTATCAAGCATCTTCTGAAGATAGTTGCCTTCCACATCCTTATGTTTCAAATAATCCAAGGAAGCATTTCTGACAGAGTTATACAGATAAACCCTGAATGAAGCCAGAGACCGGAAAAACATCTTTTTCTCCCAAATAGTGGAGAATAACTCCTGGACAATATCTTCTGCAGATTCTGAATCTCCGACAATTGTTATTGCATAGCAAACCAATGCTTTATAATAGTTCTTATAAAGCAGTCGGAAAGCAGCCGCATCCAACTTATTAATTTGTTCTATGGAAATCTCATTGTTAGTCATTTCGGGAGTTTTGCGCCAAAAATACAAATTAAATAATAATGTTCTATACAGAAAGACTGATATTTTTCTTTCGGACAATCTAGTTGTATGGTACTTTCCAAAAGATATCCGCCTATAAAAGATTCACCCGGATTTACATTCGACAATGTAAACCCGGGTGAAAAATGCTCAATATTGCATAGAAGAAATCTTTAAAAACATCTCTTACAATATTGTTTTCATAGAGACAAATTAATTAAGAGAGAGTTTATGTAATAGAGATTTATTCAATTTCCGTTGCTTTATTGATGCGGTAGATCAACAGGTCATAATGAGAACGATCTGCCTCAGGAGCCGTCGAAATTGCTTTCTTGAGCATGTCTTTCGTACGCATCAACAAGTCAAAATAGTAAGCAGCTATTTTTGTCTGGTTGGTATAGATTGGCGGAATTGAAGAGAAGCCTGCTACTTCTTCTGCATTTTGCAATGAATGCATCTTCATATCCACCTTTCCGCCATTTCTCAAAGCAGCCAGATTGATCTCCGGTTTGCCTGTAGCCGCAAATCCTGTTTTTGAGGCTTTGAAACTACCAATAGGCGCAGTTGCTGTCGATGTTGAAATAATACTTTCCAGAAACGCTGTCTGCAGTGCTCTATCGAAATTCTCCAACGGACGATGCTTCAAGACACCTTCCCAAACTATTCCATAGATATCATCCAGATATTCCGAAGCAGTATATGCTGCATCCGGGAAGCGTTCTGTACAAACCTCGACATAAGGCAGACGTCCGAAAATACCATTAAAGATATCCAAACGTAAACGGTCAGCCTTCTTATCTGAAATTTCAAATTCATTCAAATGAGCGGTATCGTCCACCCAATCCAGATTCTTTGCCAGTTCCAATGCCTTGCTCAAAGCTGCTTTCTGTTTCTCACGATCTACCATTGAATAACTTGGTATCGCATCCTTCTCGCGAATATCATTCAAATAAATACCGCCAATATAACTCAGTATTGCATAAATACGCCCGCTCAGTCTTTCACTAAGGGCAGAGTGTACACGTCTGCGCATTAAAAAATCACGGTCTTCCTTGGCAAACCAACTATAATAGTTCTCAAATCCTTTGCGGACATTGGGAAGCATATAGTCGAATGATTTCAAATGGTCATCTCCCAAACTTCCGCGACTATTACGAGGATCAGAATCAAAACGTGACTGATTACGTATATAAGCATAATATGGATCTCCCGTATGTTCACGAATCCAGCTATCCAATGTCTCTTTTTCTTCCTGTAATGAAGAAGCATAGATAGGCTGATATAAATATTTAATCACCAGTTCGTCATATGGACCAGGCTTTGTATTAACCAGACACACTCCATTACGAACATCCTCCTCCGTAGCTACGTCATTAATGATTACGCCTCCCATAACAGAAGAAGCTAGACCATACTTTTGAGTAAAGCTTACCGAACGCAACGAATCCACCGGATAAGCACAGGAAGCTCCCCAGTTCATTGCTAGTCCCAGTCCGGTTCCTACAGCCTGAGCAATAGCAGCCTGAATCAACTCACCCTGTATCTCCTGCGGGAAAACAGTAGTACGCACACGAGGATCAATAGCAACAGTGGCCCCTATACGGTCAGCATACTGAACACTGATCATATTTGCATTAATCAGAATAGACGCGTTCAATATTTCACCGGTACGTGTATCTGAGTGTATCGTTGTCTGTGCCGAATTCAGCCAAGAAGCCGAATAACGTATTGTCATACAGTCAAAGCTGTTTGCATTGAACAATGTGTCATTCTTCGGGAATTCTTTCACACAAATAACATCTTTAAAGCCGATCTTCTCAAATGCCTTATTCCATGATTCCGCACCAGCCTTGATATACGGATTCCATTTGACAGGCATCAGACTGTCGATATAGAACACCAGTTGTTTGACTGGCCGAACCAGCTCGCCACGGCGATAGGCAGCAGAGTCGGAAGGCTCGATACGCCAGCGTTTTGCATAGCGTATACTCTTCACTTCCTGAGTTGCCCCTGAATAATCACTTTTCAATTGTGTAGTCAATCCCAAACGTGAGTCAGCCAGGCGAGGAGTCATCGGCTCCTCGGGCAGAATACAAAGCATTTTAGTGACGACTGCTGTCAACGGTACGTCTTTGTACATATTGTATGCTCCCATCAGCGTATGGTCGACAGTATATGACAACTCTTCACATACACTTATATGATTTTCTGAAGCCGATACACCCAAAATAGCAGATTTATCCGATTGCAGAGAATGATCGCGCGACACGAATCCATAGTATCCGTTAGCCGATGTCGAAGGGAAAGGTTTGGTAAAAGCAGATCCCTCCAAAAATAATCCCTTCATATCTACCACAAGTGCAGAACTATCCGGAGTGCAAGCCAATACCTTAAAGCTTTTGAAAATACCCGGATTATGCGCATTGTCCAACGCACGTGCGATATAAGCATCACCACTGGTATTTACCGGCTTACTCAATAAAGGCATACGTGCCACAAGAGTTGAATCGATCATCTCAAAACGGAAACGTACGTCGGTACCCCCTAACTGTCCGGGAGCTCCTTCACCACCGTCACTCGTATTTTCAATAGAAGAAGCAAACAGCATCTCACGGCCTAACATGGCAACCGGGAACTCCACATACACTTTCCCTTCCACCTTATGAATAGTCATCAGCCCGTGTGCTGTCTGAACTTTCTTATTCTTGAACAGCTTCTGATATGGTGTCAGATTTTCCTTCTTATCTTCTTTTTTCTTCTTTTTAAAAGGCCAGAAAGCATTTCCTTCCTGTGGCAGGCAACATGCAAAAAGAAGCAATAAACAAAGTATCTTACTATATCTATTTCTCATACTTCCTATCATTTTAATGCCTGGTCAATTTTGTACAACAATAAGCGGTAGTGGCGTTGTGTATCAGCCGAACCGGTAGAAGCACTCGCTGCAACCAGACTACGAACCTTCTTCAACTCACCGTAGTATATATGTTCCATCGGTTCGATCGGTGCTTTCAGATCTACATCATCATCAAATCCACTGATTTCCTCCAAACGGGCAGCCTGCATCTCACGAGGCTTGTTATTAAAACATCCCATAAATTCCTCCGAGATGATTCCGAAACGTTCGCGCGAAGCAGTTTTCAGCCATTCGGGCACTTCAATGTGAGCATACATATCTGCGATACCTTTACGGGTAGCATTCTTTGCAACCCCTGCAACCGAACCTTCAATCAGCTTCGTCAGATAATTCATCTGCAAACGCATTTCTGTTTCTGTCAAAGTTCTTCCGGCACGGGTAGGAGCCCATACAAAACGTTCTATATCGGCAAGATATTCTTTCTGGGTATAAGGAGCTGATGTCGCCTTACCCGAACAGATAGCCACCGCACCACAACGAGACAAGATACCATCAATAATTGCATCTTCCATCTGCATGGCCACAGAAGTACGGATAGGGAATTCTTTCAGAGTTTCGCGTGCATCCAGCCACGAAAGGTCCTTCAGTTCATTCAATAAGAAGTTCAAAGCCTTTTTTTGTTGTTGCTTCGATACAGTTTTAAAGCTTGGGCGCTGATCACCGTCATAGCGTTCGTTCAGATAAATACCACCGATATCTCCCAAAACGAAAGTCAAATAACGTACGTAAGCATATACAATTTCGTCATAAACAGCCGTGCGGAACTCAAAATCCTTATCCTTATCCGCTACCCAATCATTGATATGCTTTAACAGATATTGCAAGTTGCGACGTCCATATTCAGAAGCTTTCACCGGGTCATCTCCCAAGTCTTCCTCTACTGAACTTGGGTCAAAACGACGTCTGAATTGTTGTTTACCATAGCGATATTTAACATCTCCAGACTTCTCACTGATCCATTTATCCAAAATAGGAATTTCTTCCTCTGCCGTTTTAGCCTCAAAAATCGGGGTGTACAGCCAGGCAATAGCATAGTAATCATACGCTCCCAGTTCCGGAGGAGTCAAACGCACGCCTCTCTCTTTATCACCCGGTTGAGCAATATAATTGTTACGGGCATAGTCCATAATAGAGTAGGTCGTACCAAACTCCTGAGTAAACTTCGGATCGCGCAAAGATTCCACAGGGATAGAAGAAGAACCTGCCATATTGTGCATCAATGACAATGTATGTCCTACCTCATGCGAGAGCACATAAGCGATACAATCTCCCAGCAAGTCTTCACGCAAAACAACATCACGTACTTCCTCATCAGCAGGGGCAGTCTGCAAGAAGCGCCAGTACTGAACCAACTGCACAATATTGTGGAATACCGTAACAGATGCATTAATGATTTCTCCGGAACGCGGATCTATCCAAGAAGGTCCCATCGCATTGGCCACCGTAGACGGAGCATAACGTATACAGGAATATTTGATATTCTCCGGATCGAAGTTCGGATCATCTTTCGGGAAATCTTTTGCAATGATGGCATTCTTAAAACCGATCTTCTCAAATGCTTTCTGCCATACTTCAACTCCTTTATGGATATATTTATTCCAACTCAACGGAAAAGTATCATCAATGTAGAAAACAATAGGTTTCTTCGGCTCTACCAGTTCGCCACGGAGATAGGCTGCTGAATCCGATGGCTCCAGATTCCATCTGTGAGCAATGTGACGAGTACGCAACCCACGACCTTCGGAAGCAAATTCTACTACAGAGTGTTCAAAAATACCAATACGTGGATCAGCATAACGGGGACGCATCGGTTGTTCAGGCAACAGAATGAAGCTACGGTTCATAACCGCAGTAAACGGCATTTTCTTCACTGCATAATTTCCCTTCATACCCACGCTGATTTTGTAGGTCAGTAAAGAACGTATACTCACATTATCCTCAAAGCCTTTGACTCCCTGAATAAATGAGCTTTCCTTCTCAAAATCCTTACTAATATCGGCTCCCATCATCTCCATCATTGAATATGGAGAGAATGGAGAAAGGTTTTTTTTATCGCTCAGCAGATAGTCTGTCATATCGAATACCACTGCCGTGCTATCGTTATTATATGCTTTGATCTCGAATGTTTCAGCGATTGCCGGCATGGTACTGCTTACCAAGCGCTTCTTGATTTCACGATCTTCAGAGAACTGCCCTGCCTGTACACGACGCAATGTAATAGTTGAGTCGCGTTGCACAAAACGAATCAGAAAAGGATCACCTGACTTCTCTCCTACACAGCCGAACTGGTTATCGGTCGTTTCCACGATGGTAGAACCAAGTAGAATATCCCGATTCATCACCTTAATCGGCAATTCAAAGTAAATTTTATTGTCCAACTTGTGAAGAGTAATGAAACCTTTAGCCGTGGTGACTTTCTTGTCTTTAAACAGTTTGTCGTACTTGGTTTCCTTCTTCTCTTTCTTTGTAGTCGCTTCGGTAGAAGCTTTCTTCTTGTTTTTCTTCTTAGCCACAGCAGGGCTGATAACAGCCCCACAGAGTGCGACTAAGAGAAGTAAATACAGTTTTTTCAACGTCTTATTATTTTAATAATTAATAGAAATATTCGTTCCAACTCATGTTCCATCTATAGAAAACCTGCACCACCCGTCCGAAGTCTTTCTCATGGAAAAGAACGAAGTCATTTTCCGCATCAGTTACTTGAATAGTATTTCCTCCGTTGATGACATATCTATCTAAATTGGGTTCTCCATCAGCACTACGTATTCCCTTCAGAATAACAACATCTCCATTTTCTAATCCAACCATGAGGCATCTATTGTAATAAATATTCACGTTCATAGAGGTGATATTTGACTCGAATTGTGCACACGGGTATAATGTACTGTTAGACATATAATAAAGATACAACATATTATCTTTACTGATAAACATATATGGAGCCTGCTCCTGATAGTTACAAAGAGCAAAACTATTCTTGGCACTTCCATTGATCACGTTTCCAAGGCCTACCATTTCTTCCTGAGACTCAAACTTGGTTGGGACTGCACTCATTTTTCCATCATAGGCTTCTACAGTAAACTTCTGAAGATAAAACTTACCCGTTGTTTGATTTTCAATAACAGCCATATAAGACATAGTGAAGTCTGTTCCTTTGGAAGACGCTCCTACAAAATGTACTTTATGATTTCTCATATCATTCAGCTTAGCATCCCCTTCTTTATAATCTCCTTCATCCACTTTTAAAGGAAGTGCTTTTCCTACACGAGTTTCTCCCGAATCATAATCAACATAATCACCAATATGCAAATATTGGGCAGAGTTCTTATCATAACACAACAATCCTGCCTGATAGTCAAAACGAGTATAAGCAATCATACTACCATCCACTTTCACTTCTCCTTTGGCATCCGATGTGAGCGGACGATCGATAAAACGACCGGTATTAAACAGTTTATTCGTTTCCTTAACACGTGTATAAATTGTTCCGTCTTCACCAATAGCCAATGAAAGTATCTGCAAATCCATCACGGCCGCCGGAACAAATCCCTCTGGATACGTTTGCTTCAAAAAAATCTGAGACAAAGTTGCTTTCTGTTGGTAAGTACTTCCCGAAACGTCCAATGCGCCTTGTCCTCCTTTCTGTGCAACCCATAGCCAGCTAGCTTCTTCTTCACCTCCCCACGAACTTGTCCAATGGGGATATACAGACATCGGACCGGTTCCCATCGGGTGTCCATTGATCATTTGGTAAACATCCCGAACTGCTGCCGAGGGAGTATTAAAACCACTTACGTGACGTATAAAAGCCAATGTACTGTTACCGTCTTTTTCGGAAAGAACTACCCAGCCATCGGCTGCATATTTAGAAGAAACGGTAATATAAATATGGCCAAAGTAGGTTACTCCCGTATTTTTGTCTAATACTGCCAATTGCAAAGCTTTATCGTTTGCGACTGTATCGGCCACCCATTCCAAATTACGCGTATGCGAAATCTTCTTGCCTGCAAAAGACCATTCATAATCAAGATTGGTACTTTCCTGCCCCAAAGCGAATGTTAATTTCGGAGTACATGTAACGACATCACCTAAAGCGTAAGACGGGTGTTTATCTTCCATTTCTACAGTAATCTCAATATCATTCATCTCCCTATATTCATAGTTTCCCTTATCTTCATAACAAGCTGTCACTATGAAAAGAAGAAATATTGCTGCAAATAATGTATGTATCTTCATAATTCTATATCTAATTAATCAACGGGAATTTCCATCGGGAACTCCTGACCTGTTTTATCATCTTTATCCATTATATTGTTTTCTGCTACGTAGTATTTAAACTCAAGCGATGCCTGGCGTTTTTCCGCCGTACTAAGCGCACCAAAGTTCGATATTCCGGAGAATGTCACAAATTCTACGTATTTTTTCCGGGAATATGTACCTAAGAATAATTTGGTTACTTCACTATTCCACCACATTGGTTTGCTTATTACATTATTAAAAACAATCGTTATCTGATCAAAACCCGGCATCGAACCCGCAAAATTCTCATTACTTTCCAATCGCAGACACAGTTTTACATCCTCTTTCAGATTGTCTGTCTTTACCAATACCACTTCTAAGGTATCTTTAGGCATTCCTGCCTTAAACAGAGGCGATTCAGGCAACCGATAATTCTCGGGCAAAGCATTTGGTGTCTCGCCTTCTTTCACTTCTTCGTTCACCACCACCAATTTATAGGGAGCATCTTTCTCAAAAGGCTTACCGATAAGTGCCAATCCTATTTTTACCACAACCTCGTCACTTGTGGGATAGTTGTTGAACGAGACACTAATTTCCTCTTCTTCACCATCTTTTAAATGATTGAAATACAGATATTGCTCTCCATGATACGGCTTTATCTCATCTTCCGAACATGCCCACAGACAAAGAGGCAACAATGCTAACAGTATATATTTTCTCATCATGATTTTACATCGCTTACTTATTAAACATCTTCATTATCAGGCTTCTCAAATACAAATATTGCATTTTTAGCCGGTTTCTTATCCAGACGTTTGTACTGGAAGAAAAGCTGTCCTTCGCCCACAAACTCCTTACGCATATCTTTAAGCATCTCCGTATGATAACCGTCCAAAGTAGTAATGGTATTTTTCAAATTTGTAGTTATAATACCTCTGTTGAAACGAACCTCATCCAACATTTCTCCCGCTTTGATAAAATTATTAGTGCGGGCAAAATATTCTCCCATAATATAATACATCTCGCTCAAACGTATTCCCGGAATCATATCTGAACCATATGTACCAAGCGGAATGTCATATTTGCGCGAATATTTATTTGATCTTTCAGAACCTATCATATCTTCCAACAGTCGTTGGTCTAACTCTTTTTCTCCCTTTTCAAAATCAGCCAAATAGAATACATCTTTACTACTCTTCGTAATAAACGGTTCATAATCCTCTTGCAGCGTTTTATTAAAGAAGCACATGATGATGCTATTATAATCTTTCATGTTATTTCCCAATTCCAAATATTCCATAAAAGAAAAACACTTTTGGCCATCATCGTCATAAGTAGCATCCAGTACCTCTTTTGCTTCATTGTACGCTAATTCATACTCACCATTCCAGAAGTATACGCGAGCTAAAATAGCTGTAATCGCATAATAATTCATACGGTATCCTCGAAAGGCGAAGAAAACATCTTCTTCGGCAATGTCTCCGGCAGAAAGATCAATACCCAACATACGAGGGGTTATTGCCATCCATTCTCTATGCTCTTCTGTTATGTCACACTGCGCCAACATACGTTTCGCCTCTTTCAAGTCTGCAACCACTTTTTTCAAAATCTCCTCATTCGTTTCATATGCAGGCACAAAAGTAGGATAGACATCTACATAAGGCATATATGCCTTATGGTCGTCTTTCATCATAGCAGGGGCGAACATTCGAAGGATTTCGAAATGGATGAAAGCACGCAGGGCAAGCGCCTCACCGTGAATCATATTCTTCTCCAACTCTCCCTGTTCAAAAAGCGACGGACTTGCATTCGATACCTGATTAATCAGATTGTTGCAATTGGCAATATTATTATACGATCTAGACCAAATAGATGAAATAATAGACTTCACATCCGTATGTTCAAACTTATAATTGAGAGCCTGGTAATAGACCCTTTCCTTGTTCAATTCTACTGGTGAATAATACTGTGCGATTAAATCCATAAATCCCCAAGACAAATTCTGTCCATAGAGGGTTGAAGTACCCAAATCCAAGTATACTCCGTTCAGTGCATTCCGATAACCATTGCCTGTGCTAAACAGATTCTCCTCATTCACCTGATTACTCGGCGCCACATTCAGCCAGTCACTACACCCCGTAGTCACTATGCAAAGTACCAACAGTGATATTGTATATAATTTCTTCATTTTTTCTTTTAAGCATTATTGATTAGAAACTTACCTTTAACGAAGCTGAGAAAGAGCGTGCATACGGGTAGTCCAGACCACGTTCGATACGTACGGTAGAAAGATGGAACAGGTCATTACCGGACAATTCTGCACGCAGCATACCGATATGCGCTTTTTTCATCCATGCCATATCAAAATCGTAACCTAATGTCAGAGAATTAAAACTCAGCATATTATAGTCCTGCACAAAACGGCTGGTAGGACGAGTTACAGATACTATTCCCTTTGTAAAACGTCCGTAAGGAGCAAGATCGCCCGGTTTCTGCCAACGCCCGGTCAATACCCGACGGTCTACGTTCCCATCCGCGATACGCGCGTTTTCTACTTTATCTACCAAGGTAGAATTATAACGCTGTCCGCCACACTCATACAAGAAAGTAGAAAAGAGAGAAAACTGTTTCCAACGGAGGTTAAAACCGAACGTACCTTGTATTTTGGGCTCTTGGTTTCCAACCACAACCTGATCGGCAGCATTCCAGTCGTACGTGATGGTACCGTCGGGACGCACAAAAACTTCTCTACCATTGGCAGGATTGATTCCTAAAGACTTCACGGCAAATATAGAAGTCAACGAACCGCCCTCTACGTATTGAAGATAGGTGTCAGCGTATGCCGCATCACCCTTGTTATAACCGGTATCATAATTGGCGTATTTATCCATCACACGTCTGTTATACTCTTTCATGCTATCGGAAATCTTCGTAATCTCATTCTCGTTATGGGCAAGATTAGCGAAAACAGCCACATACCACTCTTTTGTATTTAGCAGAGTGCTTCTCAACTGGACCTCAAAACCCTTATTTACTACTTCACCGATGTTGTCTTTATAGGAAGTAAAACCAGTAGAACTGGGCAATGTCACACTATTCACCAAGTCTACTGTCTTTTTATGATAGTATGAGAAGTCCATCTGAATCAGACCATTGAAGAGATCCAAATCTACACCAAAGTCCATATTATGGGTTTTTTCCCATCCCAGCCCTCTGTTACCTAAAGCCATCAGATTGGCACCTAAACCAGTCTTAAACCAATTGTCGGTAACAATACTATATATGGTCTGCGAATCATACGGAGAGAAGTTTACCTTTCCTGTCATACCATACGTTCCACGGATTTTAAAACGATTCATCCATTCAAACTGCTTCATGTACTCATAGTTGTGCAGGTTCAACCCTACACCACCGGAGAAAAAAGGAGCGAAACGCTGATCGGAACCAAACTCAGAACTGCCGTCGAAACGAACGGAAGCATCGGCAAGATAGATATTGTCATACGAATAGTTGAACGTTCCCAATGCACCAAACAGACGACTCTTGCTATCCGAATTAGAGGGCAAGCCGGAAAGTTCATTCGCAAAGCCCGGTGAGGAAAGTTCTCCGGAAGGGAAACCTTTATAAGTAAGTCCCATACCGTCTCCAGTGCTTGAAGTGGCATTGATACCCACCAGGAAATTTAAACTGTTCTTTTTTATGTTACGATTGTAAGACAAAGTGGCCGTAGCGTCCCAGCTCAGACTATTCGCTGTTGCAATGTCTAACCATCCAGATATTACATTGGAATTACTCAGCCTATTATCTGCATTTCTCTCCGAACGGGAACGAGGATCGATAAACGTACGCGAATCAGAATTAGACTTCGTCACACTAAACTGTCCTTTCAGAAGCAGGTAAGGATTGATATTCCACAAAAGTTCCGTATTATTAATCAATTCCCAAGACTTGCTGCGATCGTAACTTTGCAATGTAGCTTCATACAAGGGATTTTCATATCCTGATGAACTACCAGTCCAAGGATATGTATCTTTCAGATATTGTCCGTTTTCATCCAAATATTCGTCATATGGTTGCTTTTTAGTATAGCTGGAAAAACTTCCGTAAGGAGACTCTTCGGAGTTGGTATAGGTATAAGAGAAGTAATTTCGCACTTGAAAAGAGCCAAGCCGATAAGACAAAGACAATCCACCAGCCATACGGTCACGAAAAGAACCTTTCATCACACCTTCACCCGAGGTATAAGAAAGGTCTGCTCCCCAACGTAAATTCTCTGTACCACCATCCAGATACAAACTGTGTTTCTGATTGAATACTGTCCGAAGCGGCTTGGAAAGCCAATAAGTATCTACCCCGCGAGCCACGTTATTCAATTTAGCATTGTAAATTTTATCCAGTGAACTTTGTGCTTCAGCAATATCATTACTTTCAGGATCTGCCTGAAATAGTCCTGCTGCAACTTCCGTCGCCAACTTCTCGCGAGCATTCATCAGATTATAGTCCGTCAAATCGGGAAACTCCAACGTACCGGTAAAATTATAATCCACATTAATTTTTCCCGCTTTCGGAGTAACTGTCGTAATTACCACCACACCGTTTGCGGCACGTGAACCATACATAGCCGTAGCAGCAGCATCTTTCAAAATAGTAATACTTTCGATACGACTTGGATCCATATCATACAACTTCTGCACACTGATCTCAAAACCATCCATGATAAAAGTTGGAAGATTGGGATTGTTTTTCAATGATGTTTTAGAAAGGCTTTCTGCATCCAACTCCGTAGTTCCGATACCAGAACGACCACGGATATACAACTCAGGAACATTATTAGGGTTCGAGCCGGCTAAATTATTTTCCGCAATACGAAATGATGGGTCGAATACCTGCAAAGCTCCCAAAACATTTGTTTTGGAAACCGACATCAACTGGTCTGCCGAAACCGTCACAGAAGTACCCGTAAAGCTATTTTTGCTGATCTTTGCATAACCGGTTACCACCACCTCTTCCAATTGCTTTGAATCGGGTTTCAACTTAAAGGTATGCACTTTATCAAGATTGAGCTTGCCAGTATGTATTTCCAAAGTTTGCATACCTACAAAGGAAAGACGAATTGTTACATCTCCTTCAGGAAGCCCTAAAGAAAAAGCACCGTCTGCATCAGTCATTGTTCCGATATTTCTTTCTTTTCCCAGTATCAACACCGTCACACCCGGCAGTTCGCCACCCTGTTCATCCACCACTTTACCTTCCAACGTACGTGTCTTCTGATCTTTCTTCTTGATGACCACAATACCATCTTTGGTAGCATAAGTGAAACCTTTAGGTGAAAGAACGCGGTCCAGCAATTCCTTCCAAGGCTCGTTGGTAGCTTTTACAGTCACCGGTTCAACTCCTTTAAACATCTGAGAGTTATAAAGCATGTTGATTCCAGCTTTCTGTTTTACCGTGTTTAAAAATGTTTCCATCGGCACATCCTTCAAATCAAGTGTCACTTTCTTCTCATCAGGTGGAAGTGCCCATGCACTGAGAACCATACTCAATGCAAAAAGACATAGCATAAAGACTCTTCTTTTTTTCATAATTTTTAAATCAAAACTCAATATTACTCATTCTCATATATCAATATATTTCTTCCGTTTATTCTATAGTAGATATCGCCGGTTAGTTCTAATGCATTCAAGAAAGTATTGATCGTGCCATATCGCTGCAAGTCACCACTATAAGTCAGGTCGCGCAGAGACTCCTTCTCATAATAGACATGAACATCATACCAGCGCTCGAAGGTTTTCATGATATCGCCCAGCCGTTTGTTGTTGAAAACATATACACCTTGTGCCCAGCCGATATATTCATTAACATCCACCGCCCGCTTTTCAATGCCACGGGAAGAGACGACTGCCTGTTCACCCGGCGCCAGCGTAATAGTATTCTGATCGGGTGTCGAGAAATTTACTTTCCCATATACAAGAGTGGTATAGCATGCATCTGCATCATTATAAGCATTGATATTAAATGCCGTACCAAGTACCGTTACTTCTCCGAAACGAGTCCGGACCACAAACGGATGTTCCTCATCCTTTCTCACATCAAAATAGGCTTCACCTTCCAGTGTCACAATTCTGCGCTTTCCGACAAAACGGACCGGATAAAGCAATTTAGAACCGGCATTCAAATGAACAGTGGTTCCATCAGCAAGAAGGACAGTATTCTCTCCTCCCCGTGGTATAACCAGTTCATTTGACTTCACCGGACTTTCATCGACGTTTTCTTCTTCGTGTTGTTGTGTTGTGACGGTCGGTCGATATGACAGCACCCCTTTATTGTATTTCACCTGGACACCGTCTACTATTACATTTATATCTTTCTTTTGTACATCAATAGTGCTTCCATCGGGCAAAGTCAGCACTGCCTGTTTGCTACCCGGCTTGATTTGCGCGATACGTGCTTGGGACTCCTCCACTGCCTGATAATGATTCACTGCATAAAAAGAAATTCCTACTCCCAGTACTACCATCGCTGCGGCAGCATACCACCATGTCCGAATACGGTGGATCTTTCCACCGGACGAGTTCTCTTTTTGTTGAATTTGTTGAAGGAAATGCTCGTAAGCCTTTTCCGATGAATATTCTTTATACTTATTAAAAGCATCTTTTAATTCCTCACTATCCTGCAATTTCTCATACACGGCTTTCAGTTCCGGATGCATAGATAAACGTTGTTCCAACACCTGCTGCTCTTTGTCGCTTGCATCTCCCAAAAGAGCCTTTTTTATCAAAGAGGCATCTTGATATGTGTTTTCTAACTTTTTCATAATTTTATCTATTTCTAATGAGGATTTTATCTTTGCTTTACTATAATTATACATAACGTCCATAAATGGGTGACAAAAAGATGATTATTTTTTATGAGATACTCTCCGTACGAAAACAGAAAAGAACGAAAAACTATCATTATGACATTATTCAGCAACAAAAATGACGTATTTAACAAATCATTCCCTTTTCGGAATCAAAATTCAGCCATCAATAAATGACAATTAGGCATCTTAAAAAATATTTGTTTTTTTTCGTTACCGCTATTAAAATGATGTATTTTTTAGCTTTTATCAAGGAGTTTGAAACTCATATTTCATCATCATCCGTCACTTTCGGACTTAGCTCATTGATATACAATGCGATAAAAGTGACGAGAAGCAGTGACGACAGAGTGATAACAAAAATATTTCAAATTTTATCGTCACTTTCTACTAAAAGAATGACGCGCTGTACTTCATAAAAAGGTCCTTGATTTAACCATAAATGCCTGCTTTATTAATCTATTCCCAATGCCGGACCAATGTAATAAGACACCGACAAGACTTCATTTCACATACATGGTCCCATCGCTCTGCGGACATGATCCCATGGACTCACGTACGTAATCCGAATGGTTTACAGACATGGAACGAACACATATAGCTTACTAAAAATGCTAACCAAGCTTTGTTTACCTGTTAAACATACCGGCTCATCCACTTAAATAAGCCACATCACAGTCACTTCACCCCCACAAAAGCAAGGATGCACAGCCCGGTTTTTAATAAAAGATAAGAGTAAGAAGTACAGAATAACTGGAATTTGCCAGCTTCTCGCGTAAGAATTTATAGCTACGGCTTTTCTGAGTTTTAACCGTATTGATGCTAACTCCCAGCCGGGATGCGATTTCGTCCCACGAATGTCCTTCAATTCTCAGCAGGATGATACGGCGTTGTTCGGCAGGAAGCTCCTCGATATAGAAATAAAGTTGTCGGATAGCTTCTTCTTTCACAGTCAAAGCATACAGCATTTCCTCGTCTTCAAAATCTTCTTCCTGAGGCAAGCCATTCAATATAGAATCATGAATCTGATGGTTGCGGATATACAACAGTGCATTATTATAGCAGGCACGATAAAGATAATTAGTCAGCTCACGGGAGTCGGAAAAAGTACGCTTACCTTCCCACACGGATATAAACACCTCCTGAACCAGATCTTCTACGGCATCGGTGAGGAACAGGATTTTCTCGACATATGAGCACAAGGCCGCATAATAGCGATTATAAAAGTCCCTCCAGATTCCCTTATCTTTCTGGTTGACACCTGCTACTATCAAATCATCTTTATCGCTCATACGGCAACAAGATTAATCAAACAATAAAAGACTCTCTTCAAATTACTGCAAAAACTGGTTATAATAGATATGACTTACAAATATATCTGTTTTTTCAGTATGTAAGTTCACCCCTCATATAAAAAAATAGAATAAAGGGGCATAAAATAAAAAAAGAGCGAATAACTCCGCCCCACCTAAAGAATCCCCCATAAATGGGATTCTTTTTTCTGCATCTCAATTTACCTGTTACCTGAAAACTACTTTTTTCTAATACCTAATCAAAACAATCTTTTTCCTAAAAACTAATCTTAAAATCTAATACCTTAATTTTATAAACTAATACTACTCTTTTGTTATTACCTTTTTCTAATACCTAAAAATCTTAGTAGTTTCACAACTACACTGCAAAGGTAGAGGTGTTTTGGAAAACAACAAGAATTCTTATGCTAAAAAACATGTTTTACCTTATTTTTTTGATTTATGTCAAGAGAAAGAGTGGAGGTTGGGTATAAAACATACATCCGAATGTTGATTTGATACAAATTCTGTCCAAACGCTCCGTTCGTCTTCTATTTCATCACACGGCCGCGCACTTTTTCAAGTGACAAAAAGTAAGCCTAGAATGTCGAAAAAGAGCATTTACATCTCTTTTTGAAAGGAATCGAAGCCTTAACACAAAAGAAAAGAAGCCAAAAACGTTACATCTTGCATATTTCCAATCCAAAATTACGGCGTTTTTTTGCGCCCGCCCCGCCTCCTTCCTCGAAATTTCGGAAGCAAAAACCGGCAGAAGATACAACTCTCGCAACTTTTCCGTAACTTTGCAGCGTTTGATAATAAATAAGGTAGAATGGATTTTAAGTACGATGTAATTGTAATTGGTGCCGGACATGCTGGTTGTGAAGCG
>ENA-ORNB01001436-ORNB01001436.1-human-gut-metagenome-genome-assembly--contig:-NODE-1436-length-17067-cov-4.800200_pt1 | contig 17067 bp, 16 predicted proteins | sample MGYA00242112_ERZ509016 | MGnify/ENA primary metagenome ERZ509016 (study PRJEB26280, sample SAMEA2338705) | human gut metagenome | biome: human gut; feature: human-associated habitat; material: faeces...
GAGAGCCAAAAGGCTCTGTGATACTGCTTTGATACTATCAGGCGATTATTCACAAAGAGAGACATGAGAATGCCCTCTGAGAAACGGTAAGTTTTTCAGAGGGTATTTTTGTGTCTTTTATTCTTTACGCCACTTTTTCTTCGGCTCGTACCGGCCGCAGCCGTCGGCAGTCTGAGGCCAGTTGAGCTTCCATTCCAGATACTCTTCCTTGGTGATCTCGCCCTCCCGGAGCTGCTTCTTGCGGAGCTGCCACTCCTTTAAGAACTCATCCAGCAGGCGATAGCGGAAGCTGACTGCCATGTGCTTTTCCGGGAAATCTGGGTCGGTGATGTCTGTGACCTCGTAGAGCCGGGTGCCGGGATAGTGCTCATCCAGTTCGAACAGAGTGTACATCACATCCTCTGCGGCGTACAGGGTCGGCTCATAGAGGGAACGGTAGTTCACGTCCAGCACCTCCGCAATCTTGCGGAGCAACTCTTCTTTAGGAGTGCGGGTGTTGCTTTCGTATTGTGCGATGCGGATGTCTGCGCTTTTCTCCTCAAACCCGATGGCAATGCCCAGTTCCTTCTGGGTCATGCCTCGGAAGTTGCGGGCACGTTTGATGCGGTCACCGACTGCCATGCGATTGCCTCCTGACTTAAACATATTTGTTGAACCCAGTATAGCACAGAAAAATAGGAGGTGCAATAGAAAATAAACAAAAAAGTTTAAGATTTCGCCCGAAAGCCTCTTGACTTAACGGAATGTGTTTAGTATAATGAGAGCACAAAAAGATAAGCAAAAATGCTTAGTAAAATTGAATGACCGCCAAACTGATCCAAACCGCCAAGACCTTCCGAAAGGAAGCGAGCGCTCCACAAGGGGACGGCACAGCACCGCAAAGGGGATATGCCTGCCGGAAGTCAGCGAGGATGAAGCGGCACCGAAATGAAACCGACAAGGAAAGGACAAAAAATGGCAAACAGCATTTTTATCAAGGCAGACGAGCTGGCAAAGGAACTGGACATCTCGCAGGGTCTGGCGTACAAAATGATCGCCCAGTGGAACGAGGAACTGAGAGCCAAGGGCTACACGACCGTGGGAGGCCGGGTAAGCAGGAGGTACTATCAGGAGAAAATCTACGGGGCGGGGGAGGAGTGATAGGATGCCAGCCTACAAGGACAACAGGCAGGGCACATGGTACGCTTCCTTCTACTTCGAGAACTGGCAAGGTATGAAGCAGAAGAAGCTGAAACGGGGATTTGCCACCAAGAAGGATGCTCTGGCGTGGGAGCGGGAGTTCCTTCTTCAACAGGCGGCAAACCTGACCATGACATTTGAAGCCTTTGTGGAAATTTATATCACGGACAAAAAGAAGCGACTCCGGGAAAACACATGGTTTACCAAGGAGCATATCATCCGAACGAAAATCTTACCGTATTTCAAAGAAAAGCGGCTCAGCGAGATAAAGCCACGGGATGTGATCGCATGGCAGAACGAGATGCTGAACTACCGGGACAAAAACGGAAAGTCCTACTCGCCGACCTACCTCAAGACGCTGCATGGACAACTCAGTGCCATTCTGAATCACGCTGTCCGGTTCTACGGGCTGAAATCAAACGCAGCAGCCACAGCCGGGTGCATGGGGTCGGAAAAGCACAAGGAAATGCTTTTCTGGACAAAAGAAGAGTACCTCAAATTCGCAGAAGTCATGATGGACAAGCCGCAATCCTATTACGCTTTTGAGGTCCTCTACTGGTGTGGCATCCGGGAGGGCGAATTGCTGGCTCTGACCCCGGCAGACTTCGACTTGGACAAGGGGCTGCTCTCCATCACCAAATCCTATCAAAGGCTGAAAGGCCGGGATGTGATCACCGACCCGAAAACACCCAAGAGCGTCCGGGTCATCCAGATGCCGCAGTTTCTGACGGACGAGATCAGGGACTATCTGAAATCCCTCTACAAAGTCCAGCCAGACCAGCGGATCTTTGAGGTGACCAAGAGCTACCTGCACCACGAGATGGACAGGGGAGCCAAGGCAGCCGGGGTGAAGCGGATACGAATCCACGACCTGCGGCACTCCCATGTGTCGCTGCTGATCGAAATGGGCTTCTCAGCTCTGGCAATCGCAGACCGGGTAGGGCATGAGAGCGTGGACATTACCTATAAGTACGCCCACCTCTTCCCCTCGAAGCAGCAGGAGATGGCGCAGAAGCTGGACATGGAGCGAAAGGAGGGATGAAGATGGAACGAGTACTCGACCAGCAAGGCCGCTGGCGGAACAAGGTGGTGGCCTTCCGAATGTCCCCGGAAGAGGACGAGGTTTTGGAAGCCAAAGTAAAGCTCTCCGGCTTGACCAAACAGGAGTATATCATCCGCCGCCTGACCGACCGGGAAATCATCGTAGTAGGCAACCCAAGGGTCTACAAAGCCCTGCGAGATCAGATGAAGCTGATCTATCAGGAATTGCAGCGGCTGGCCGTGGATGAAGAAGTTCCGCCGGACTTGCTGGAGACCCTGCAAATGGTAAGTCTGACGTTGAACGGACTTAAGGAGGAATGCGAATGACGGACAATAGAAAAACGACCGTACCGGGTGCATCTGTTGGCGCAGATGCGGTACAGTCGTCTGATAAAATTACCACCAATATTATAACAAATTCGGACAAGCAAATCAATCTGCAAGCCGCGAAAAAGTCAAACAATTTCGGGCTGAACACGGTATCAATGACCGAACTGTATGACACGGTGTATCCACCCCGGAGACCCATCGTGAACGACCTGCTGTACAGCGGCACCTACCTCTTTGTAGGTGCGCCCAAGGTGGGTAAGTCCTTCTTCATGGGGCAGCTTGCCTACCATGTGGCGATGGGGCTTCCGCTGTGGGAGTACGAGGTGCATCAGGGCACCGTCCTCTACCTGGCATTGGAAGACGATTACGCCCGGCTGCAGCGGCGGCTTTCCCGGATGTTCGGGGTAGAGGAGACCAGCAATCTCTACTTCGCAACGCAAGCTAAGTCCGTGAGCGAGGGACTTGACCAGCAGTTGGAAGGCTTCATCCGGGAGCACCCGGATGTACGGCTCATCATCATCGACACCCTGCAGAAGGTGCGGGAGATCGGCGGGGACCGATACAGCTATGCCAGCGACTACGAGATCGTGACCAAACTGAAAACTTTCAGCGACAGGTACGGCATCTGCCTGCTGGTGGTTCATCACACCCGGAAGATGGAAGCCGAGGACAGCTTTGATATGATCTCCGGCACCAACGGTCTGTTGGGTGCAGCGGATGGCGCGTTCATCATGCAGAAGAAGCGGCGCACGGACAACACCGCACTACTGGACATCGTGGGGCGTGACCAGCCGGATCAGGAGCTGACATTGGAGTTTGACCGGGAACGCTGCGTGTGGGAGTTCCAAGGAGCCGAAACGGAACTTTGGAAGCTGCCGCCCGACCCGCTTCTGGAAGCGGTGGCAAAGATGCTCAGCCCGGAACAGCCAGAGTGGAGCGGTACGCCCACGGAGCTGCTGGAACGTCTGTCTGGTGTGAGCATACAGGCAAACATCTTGACCCGGAAGCTGAACGTGAGTGCCGACAGGCTCTACAACGATTATGGAATTCGGTACGAAAGCAAGCGCACCCATGAGGGCAGAGTGGTCAAATTAACGCTGGAAAATTCTGGGGCGTGACGATTCGTGACGGTTGTGACGGTATTTTTGCTACTATGTAAAATACCGTCACAATCGACACAACCGACACGGGATGGTGATAATGATGAAAAATGTGCAGATTTCGCAGGAACTTTTCGTCGCCTTGCTGCATTATCATTTGAGCGGCGAAAATGAGTACGAAGAGGTCATTGAGCAGGGTCTGGAGCAAAAATTGGATGCGATGCTGCGGCATGAGCTGTATGCCCAGTACAAGACAGCACCCACCGAGGAACAGCGGGAGCAGGCTCGGCAGGAGTATCTGGACAGACGAGGCGTGCCAGAAAGCTTCCGCTGGTGAGTCCCTCTATTGGCAAAGTACAGGAGCGTGTCACGCTCCTGTGAATGCAATCACGCAGGAAGGTGGTGTTGGACCGGGCAGCGGCGAGGTACAGCGAAACCCCGTCCGCAGACGGAAGCCCCCGGCAGGGCGCAAAGGCATCTTTTGATGGACGGAACGTCTGTCAAAAGTGCTTTTGCGTTACTTTCGACGAAAGTAACAAAGCCTTTGCCGTGTCCGGCACCAGTTACTTCCACAGAGAAAGGACGTGCGATTGAAAAGAACCATTTCCGCAATGCGGGGTCCCGGCTCCCTCAACCATAACCGGAGAAGTTTCACCGCTGAAAACGTAGACCCGAAGCGCAGCAGCCTGAATGTCGTGTACCGGGATGAGCCGATTCAGAAGGTGTACCACGAACTGTTTGACGAGGCAGTGAAGCGTTACAATGACAAGCAGAAGCGCAAGGACCGCTGTATCACCGACTACTATGAGCACCTGCGGACAGGCAAGCAGGAAAAGCTTTTCCATGAGCTGATCGTCCAGATCGGCAACAAAGATGATATGGGTGTCTTGACCGAGAACGGCGCACTGGCAAAGGAACTGCTGGACGAGTATATGCAGGGCTTCCAAGAACGTAACCCGACACTGCGGGTGTTCGGAGCGTTCCTCCACATGGACGAAGCCACGCCCCATCTGCACATCGATTTCGTGCCGTATGTGTCCGGCTGGAAGGGCAAAGGACTGGACACCAAGGTTTCCTTGAAGCAGGCTCTGAAGGCCTTGGGCTTTGCAGGCGGCTCCAAGCGAGAATCCGAGCTGAACCAGTGGATCAACGCCGAGAAAGAGCAGCTTGCTGCCGTGATGGAGAGGCATGGCATCGAGTGGGAACAGAAAGGCACCCACGAAGAGCACCTGTCTGTGCTGGACTTCAAAAAGCAAGAGCGTAGTAAAGAGGTAGCGGCTCTGGAAGCTGCCAAGCAGGAGTGCCAGACCGACCTGATCGAGATGCAGGAGCAGCTGGAAACAGCGCAGACAGCCGTAGACGCTGCCGAGCAGCGGACGCAGAAAGTGGAGCAGACCTACCAGAAGCAGAGCCAGAAGCTGAACAAGCTGGCTCCCATTATGGAAGGTTTGGAAAACCTGTCAGCGCAATACTCCCAGCGGCCAGAAGAATGGGTGCCAGAAGCAGCCACATTTGAGACCGCCAAGAGCTATCGGGAGAAGAAGGCCATGCCGCTGATCCAGAAGTTGGTGAAGGTACTTTTTGCCCTCCATCGGAAGTACTGGGAGGTCAAGAACGAGAGGGATAAGTACCAGTATTTCTATCAGGACGAGAAGAAGGCTACCCATCATCTAAGCCAGCGGCTGAAAGAGGTGGAGGCTGAAAACTCTCAGCTCTATGCGATGAAACGTGATTTCAGGCGAGTATGGAACTATTTCGGTGCTGAAAAGATGCAGCAGGTCATTGGGCTTATGAGGGAGCAGGAGCAGACCACAGATAGGAGCCGGAAGAAGAACAGGCAGAACAGCATAGAGCTGTAAGCATAGCAGACCCCCGTCAGCGAATGCTGGCGGGGGTCTGTACATATAAGTAATAATTCGACAAAAAATGCAATAGCAATATTTATCGGCTTGCAATCACGGAAAAGCTGTGGTACGCTTTACTAGGATAGTATAAAGGGAAAGTATATCCTTTTTGGGAAAAACACCATGGTGTACCAATAGTGGTACATTTACTATGTTAAAATGAAAGAAAACAATGCGGAAATCCGCATTTGATGGAGGAAATAAAAATGGTAGACACCAAAAAAGAGCAGGAACGCGAAGAGCTACACCGTGCAATCTGGGCGATTGCGGATGATCTGCGCGGCGCAGTGGACGGATGGGATTTCAAGAGCTACGTTCTCGGTACGATGTTCTACCGTTATATTTCGGAGAACATTGCCAGCTATATCAATCAGGGCGAAATTGATGCAGGCAACCCGGACTTCCGCTATGAGGATATGCCTGATGCAGAGGCAGAGCAGGCACGGGAAGGGCTGGTACAGGAAAAAGGGTTCTTCATCCTGCCCAGTGAGTTGTTCTGCAATGTGCGTGCAAAAGCAGCCAACGATGAAAACCTCAACGAAACGTTGGAAACGGTGTTCCGGCACATTGAGGAATCCGCAAAGGGCAGCTCCTCCGAGGGGCAGTTTGCAGGGTTGTTCGATGATTACGATGTCAACAGCAATAAGCTGGGTGCGACTGTTGCCAAGCGCAATGAGAAGCTCGTGAAACTGCTGAACGGCGTGGCAGATATGAACCTTGGCGATGTGAAAGAGCATGACATTGATGCTTTTGGCGATGCCTACGAATACCTGATGACCATGTACGCCAGCAATGCGGGCAAGTCCGGCGGTGAGTTTTTTACGCCTGCTGATGTGTCGGAACTGCTGACCCGGCTGGGTACGGTAGGCAAGAAGGAAATCAACAAGGTCTATGATCCTGCCTGCGGTTCCGGTTCGCTGCTGCTGAGGGCAGAAAAGGTGCTGGGACGGGATGCCGTGCGCAACGGCTTCTTTGGGCAAGAAATCAACATCACAACGTACAACCTGTGCCGCATCAATATGTTCCTGCACGACATCGAATTTGACAAATTCGACATTGCCTGTGAGGACACGCTGACCAATCCGCAGCACTGGGATGATGAACCATTTGAGCTGATCGTATCGAACCCGCCGTACTCCATCAAGTGGGCCGGTGACGAGAATCCGCTGCTCATCAATGACCCGCGTTTTGCTCCGGCTGGTGTGCTGGCTCCGAAAAGCAAGGCAGACTTGGCTTTTATCATGCACTCGCTGGCGTGGCTGGCTTCCAACGGTACGGCTGCAATCGTCTGCTTCCCCGGCATCATGTACCGTGGCGGCGCAGAGCAGAAAATTCGCAAGTATCTGGTGGACAACAACTTCATTGACTGTATCATCCAGTTGCCGAGCAACCTGTTCTTTGGTACCAGTATTGCCACCTGCATCATGGTGCTGAAAAAGGGTAAAACGGACAATAAGGTGCTGTTCATTGATGCTTCTTCCGAGTGCGTCAAGGTGACGAACAACAACAAACTCACCCCGGAGAACATTAACAAAATAGTGGACACCTTTGCACAGCGGGCAGAAGAAGCACACTTCTCCCATCTGGCAGAGTATTCCGAGGTGCAGGAAAATGACTATAACCTGTCGGTTTCCACTTATGTGGAGGCTAAGGACACCCGCGAGAAAATCGACATTGTGAAGCTGAACGCTGAAATTGCGCAAATCGTAGCACGAGAAAACGAACTGCGGGCCGCCATTGACCAGATCGTGGCAGAAATCGAGGCCTGAAATGGAAAACGAAAAGAAAGATTCTGCATTGATACGTTCTTCTGCGGCGGAATACCTGACCTTTGTTGCCTCTACGGGCGAGGACAAGGACAGCATTGAGATGCGCTACGAGGATGAAAACATCTGGCTGACGCAAAAGATGATGGCGACCCTTTACGATGTGGGGCTTCCGACCATCAATGAGCATATCAAAAAAATTTATGCTGACCATGAGCAGGACAAGGCGGCAACTATTCGGAAATTCCGAATAGTTCAAAATGAGGGTGGCCGACAGGTTACTCGCAGCGTGAACCACTATAATCTGCAAATGATTATTGCGGTCGGCTTCAAGGTGAACAACCAGCGGGCGGTGCGGTTCCGTGTCTGGGCAAATCAGATCGTGGAGCAGTACACCATCAAGGGATGGGCAATGGACGAGGAACGCCTGAAAAACGGCGGGACAGTCCTGACCAAGAAATACTTTGAAGAGCAGTTGGAGCGTATCCGGGAAATTCGCATTTCGGAGCGCAACTTCTACCAGAAACTCACCGACATTTACGCTACTTCGCTGGATTATGACCGCAATGCGCTGACCACAAAAGAGTTCTTTGCAAAGGTGCAGAATAAGATGCACTATGCCGTGCATCGCCATACGGCGGCAGAGCTGATCTATGAGAGGGCTGATGCTGAAAAGCCGCACATGGGGCTCCACACATGGAAGGACGCTCCCAACGGCAAAATAAAAAAGAGCGATGTTTCGGTAGCGAAAAACTACCTGACCGAAGATGAAATGAAGTCCATGGAGCTGATCGTTTCGGCATACCTCGACCTTGCCGAGAACCGTGCCCGCCGTCATATCCCCATGACCATGGAGGACTGGGCCAAGCGGCTGGACATCTATTTGCAGGCAGATGATCTGGAAGTGCTGAAGGATGCAGGCAAAATCTCGGCACAGCTTGCAAAAATGCACGCCGAAACGGAGTTTGAAAAGTACCGTGTGGTGCAGGATCGGCTGTACCAGAGCGATTTTGACAGGTATTTGGAGGAAACTATTGGTACAGAGTGACCTAGGTGGAGGCGAAAAGCTGTGGGAAAAATCAGAGAAAACGAGCCGCTACCCCCGCATACGAGATTGTCGTATGATGAATGTTACGCTAAACTGATTTTGGAAAAAATCTTTCCGAACAGATATGAAAATCTACAATTAAGCGATAAGCCGGATTTGAGAGATTTGAAACATAATATTGGTATAGAAGTGACCTCTGTAATTCCAAAAGAAGAGCGAGAAGCATTAAACTTAGCGGCTATGATGCCGTATGTGAACGAACAATCCCAAGAGCGTAGACGCAAGAGATTGAAAAAAATGGGATATCGCTACACGAAGTATGGGATGTCACATCCACCTGAATCCTATAGGAATGATGGCGATTTCAATGATGTAAATATAAAAGACACTCCTTGTAAAAGATTTCTTGAAGCATATGAAGAAAAAATAAGAAAACTAAATAGTGGCAATTATGCGGAATTAGAAAGATATGATTTGTATGTTTACTCGGAAGAAGTTATTGATAGTTGGATGATTCCAAAGCTCATACAGGCAGTAAACTCTATCAATGTAGGAGTAAAGAAATATAGATATATCTATTTCGTTACGCTATGTGAAATACTAGTGTTTGATACAGAACATGACGAATGCGCAGGAATTGATATAGCTGACGGAAGAAAACTTGATGGATTGGGAGAAAAAGCAAGGAAGATAGTTGAGGCTGGTGAAAAAAGATGAGTAAACTGGATGAGCTGATTCGGGAGCTTTGCCCGGATGGAGTGGAATTTAGGAAAGTTGGAGATATAGCAAATATTAGTCGCGGAAAAGTTATGTCAAAAGACTTTCTAAAAGAAAATGCAGGAGAATATCCTGTGTATTCATCGCAAACAGAAAATGAGGGGAAGCTTGGATCCATAACCACATATATGTTTGATGGAGAGTATTTAACGTGGACTACAGACGGTGCCAATGCGGGAACTGTATTTTACAGGAGTGGCAAGTTCAGTGTTACAAACGTCTGTGGGGTTATAGATAATATATCTGAAGATGTGAATACAAAGTATCTTTATTATGTTTTGAATAGAGTGGCACCAACCTATGTTAATTGCGGGATGGGCAATCCCAAATTGATGAGTAACGTGATGGCAAGAATAAGTTTGCCCATCCCTCCCCTTGAAATTCAGCGTGAAATTGTTCGTATTTTAGACAATTTTACAAATCTTACAGCGGAACTTGCAGCGAAACTTACAGCGGAGTTTACAGCTCGCCAAAGGCAGTATGAGTTCTATCGGGATAAGCTATTGACTTTTGATGTCCTCAAGGAGGGGACGATTAACTTCTGCCAAAGAACACTTGGGGAAATGTTTGATTTCAGGAACGGCCTTAGCAAGGGCAAAGAGTTTTTTGGAAAGGGGACCCCATTTATTCGTTACACAGATGTTTACAATCATCGGACGCTTAGAAAAAAGGATATAACGGCACTGGTTGAGTGTACTGAAGATGAAAAGGAACGGTTAAAAGTATCAAGAGGGGATGTTCTTTTTACAAGAACATCCGAAACGGCGGAAGATATTGGATGGTCGTCTGTAATGCTTGATGATATGGATGATTGCGTCTTTAATGGCTTTACAATAAAGGCAACGCCGAAAACCAAAGAGCTTTTGCCCGAATACTGTGCTTATTGTTTTAGCACATCGGACTTTAGACAATATGTGACGAAACACTGTGCTTTTACAACACGAGCGTCCTTGACTGGAAACACGATTGCACAATATCGAATGACAATCCCGCCACTTGATATCCAAAGCCGCATTGTAAATGTGCTGGACAACTTTGAAAAGATGTGCTCCGACCTCAATATTGGCCTGCCCGCAGAGATTAAAGCAAGACAAAAACAGTATGAATATTACCGAGATAAATTGTTGACGTTTAAGGAGGTGGCTGCAACGTGAGTGCAGCAAAAAAGGCTGGTGTAATTTATATCCTGACAAATCCCTCTTTCCCGGATTATGTAAAAATTGGCTATGCGACCAATATCGAGAATCGACTGAAACAGTTAAATCGAAGCGAGTGTATTCCATTTGCGTTTCGGGTATATGCTACTTACGATGTTTCGGCTCCGCTACAAGATAAAGAACTGCATAGCCTGATTGACCGTTTAAATCCTGATTTGCGCGCTATTGATACGTTCGATGGCAAGACAAGAACAAAAGAGTTTTATGCAATGACAAAAGAGGATGCTTATGCGCTTTTGGAGAGCATTGCAAAATTAAGCGGCACAATGGACAAACTGCAGCGCCTTACCCCGGAAGGCCATGAGATTGCAGACGAAGAAGTTGCGGCTGAAATTCAGGAAGAAGCAAAAGAACGCAAAGCCCCGTTCTCATTTATTAAATGTGGTATTCCGATGGGGGCAGAGATCGTGCTGCAAAATCATCCTGAGGTTGTAGCCGTTGTAAAAGATGATCGGCAAATTGAGTATCAGGGTAAAACCTACTCGCTTTCTGCATTGGCTCAAAAAATCATGCAGACGACCTATCCGCTACAAGGGCCGGTACATTGGCTTTATCAGGGAAGAAAATTGCGAGATATTCGAGTGGAACGAGAAGAAGCAGGTTTGTATGAGTAAAAGGCGGGTGTGAAAATGTCCTTTTTCAATATCGTTGCGGCTACCAATGAAGATACCGTTGTTGCTACCTATGAACCCTCCAAGGTGCGCTCTGACAGCTACCAAAGCGAGGCGGAACTGGAAAAAGAGTTTATCCGGCTGTTGTGCGAGCAGGGCTATACCTATCTGCCGCTGCATACCGAGGATGAACTGATTGCTAACCTCCGCAGCCAGTTGGAAGAGCTGAACCACTACCAGTTTTCCGATACGGAGTGGCAGCAGTTTTTCAGTGATGTGATTGCCAACCCCAACGAGCATATTCCCGAAAAGACCCGGAAGATTCAGGAAGACAATGTGCAGGTGTTGCACCGGGATGATGGAAGTTCCAAAAATATCACTCTGATCGACAAAAAGAACATCCATAACAACCGTCTGCAGGTCATCAACCAGTATGAGGTAAAACAAGCAGACGGCGCACGGCATGATAATCGCTACGATGTGACGATTTTGGTCAACGGCTTTCCGCTGGTTCATGTGGAACTGAAGCGGCGCGGGGTGGCCATCCGGGAGGCGTTCAACCAGATCAACCGCTATCAGCGGGATTCGTTCTGGGCGGGCTGTGGTTTGTACGAGTATGTGCAGATTTTTGTGATCTCCAACGGCACAAATACCAAGTACTACTCCAACAGCACCCGCTACAATGCCATCAAGGATGCCAAACACGGCAAGACGAAAAAGGAAAAGACCAGCAATAGCTTTGAATTTACCTCCTACTGGGCTGATGCGAACAACCGCGTGCTGACGGATCTGATCGACTTTACCCGGACATTCTTTGCAAAGCACACGATTCTGAGCGTGCTGACCCGGTACTGCATCTTTACTTCAGAAAAGATGCTGATGGTGATGCGCCCATATCAGATCACGGCAACCGAGAGGATATTGAACCGCATCGAGATCGCCAACAACTATAAAAAGTATGGCAGCATTGAGGGCGGTGGCTACATCTGGCACACCACTGGCTCCGGCAAGACGCTGACCTCTTTCAAAACGGCACGGCTGGCATCGCAGCTAACCTACATCGACAAGGTACTGTTTGTGGTAGACCGCAAGGATTTGGACTACCAGACTATGAAAGAGTATGACCGCTTCGAGAAGGGAGCGGCAAACTCCAATACCAGCACCACGATTTTGAAACGCCAGTTGGAAAACCCGGAAGCACATATCATCATTACCACCATCCAGAAGCTGGCGACCTTTATTAAGAAAAATCCGGGGCATGAGGTCTACCAGAAGCATGTTGTGATCATCTTTGACGAGTGCCACCGCAGCCAGTTCGGTGATATGCATAAAGCCATTGTCCACAATTTCAAAAAGTACCACCTGTTCGGCTTTACAGGAACGCCGATTTTTGCAGTCAACGCAGGAAGCTCCACCGATCCACGCTATTTCACCACGGCGCAGACGTTCGGCGACCAACTGCACACCTACACCATCGTGGATGCCATCAACGACAAGAATGTGCTGCCGTTCCGTGTGGATTACATCAAGACGATGGATGCAGAGCCAGACATGGACGATAAACAGGTTTGGGACATTGACCGGGAAAAGGCATTCATGGCTCCCAAGCGTATTGCTCTGGTGACAAAGTACATCCTCGACCACTTCGACCAGAAAACCTATCGGGGAGACAAATCGTATGAGTTTAATCTGCTGACGAATGTGGCAGAGGTGGCCTCTGCCCAGCGTGGTGCAGTGGAGGAAATCAAGCAAAAACAGCGCGTCAGCGGTTTTAATTCGATTTTCTGCGTGGCATCTGTTCCGATGGCAAAGCTGTATTATCAGGAGTTCAAAAAACAGATGGCGGCAGACCCAACCAAGCGGCTGCGCATTGCTACCATTTACAGCTATGGAGCCAATGAAGCGGAAACGGATGGCATTCTGGACGAGGAAAACCCGGAAGATACCTCCAACCTCGACCAGAGCAGCCGGGATTTTCTGGACGCCGCCATTCAGGATTACAACGAGATGTTCCACACGAACTACTCGACCGATGGCGAACGGTTCCAGAACTACTACAAGGATGTATCGCTCCGCATGAAGAACAAGGAACTTGACCTGCTGATCGTGGTCAATATGTTCCTGACGGGCTTCGATGCCACGACCCTGAATACCCTTTGGGTGGACAAGAACCTGAAGATGCACGGTTTGATTCAGGCGTTCAGCCGGACGAACCGTATCTTGAACAGCATCAAGACCTTTGGCAATATCGTCTGCTTCCGCAATCTGCAAAAGCGGGTGGATGCGGCTATCTCGCTGTTCGGAGATAAAAATGCGGGTGGCATCGTTCTGCTGCGCAAATATGCGGACTACTACCACGGTTATATGGACGAGCAGGGAAAATACCATCAGGGTTATACAGACATGATCGATGACCTGACGCAGAAGTTCCCGCTGACAGAGCCGCAGATCGTCGGAGAGCAGAACCAGAAAGATTTTATCGTGCTGTTTGGTGCGCTGCTGCGGATGCGGAATCTGCTATCTTCCTTTGATGATTTCAAGGGCAACGAGCTGATCTCGGAACGGGATTTGCAGGATTACTTGGGCCGCTATCAGGACTTGCGAGATGAATGGCGCAATAAGAAGCATGATGAAGCCAAAGAGGACATCACGGATGATGTGGTGTTCGAGGTGGAGCTGATTCGGCAGGTCGAGATCAACATTGACTACATCCTGATGCTGGTCAAAAAGTACCATGACACCCATTGCGATGACAAAGAGGTGCTCATCACGATTCGCAAGGCGATTGATGCCAGCCCGGAACTGCGCAGCAAAAAGCAACTGATTGAAACCTTTATTGCAGGGGTCAACGATGTGGATGATGTGATGGCAGAGTGGAACACTTATGTGTCCGAACAGCGGGAGAAAGAGCTTGCAAAGATCATCCAAGAGGAAAAGCTGAAGGAGCCGGAGACACGCAAGTATCTGGCCAATGCGTTCCGTGATGGTGAAATCAAAACTGTGGGCACCGATATTGACAAGCTGATGCCGCCTGTTTCCCGCTTTGGCGGCGGTGGCCGTGCACAGAAAAAACAGGGTGTGATTGATAAGCTGAAGAGCTTCTTTGATAAGTTCTTTGGGATTGGTGGAAATAACTTTAATGAAAAAGATTGAGTATACAATTACTGATGTGTTGAATAAATGGAAACTTTCAATAGCTGATAGATTTGGCAATCCGCTTATATATGACTATCAAAAAACATTATTAAAGCTTACGATAGTATTGGTTGGAGCAATTCTAGTTGTGATAAGAGGGTCAACAGCACCAGTACTGGTTGATAACAAAATGTTTCGACTTCTATTTTGTTCTGAGCCAACAGGAGATAAAACTTTTTATAATATCTGCGTAAGCATTATAGCAGCATACATATTTTATGTCGTACAAGTGTATATTCCTGAAAAGCATAAAATGAAAAAATATATATCAATCTTCTCAGAAGAACATCGATACGAAATATTTTTGCTAAACCAATATCTTTTGGCATGGGAGAAGTTTATAGATAAAGAAGAAGGAAAATGCTATTTCTGCGAATTTAGCTATGAGCTGAACCATAAAATAAATGGAGAGGTAACTGAATCAACGTATGAAGAGACAATTGAAGCACTAACAGAAAATATTGAGAGAATTATGACTCATAAATATTTTGATGAGTGCGATATAGCATATAAGGATTTTATAGTGCAGACATATCGGGTTGTAAGGGGACATTTAAAGTATATGGATGACGAATTTCCGAGATGGAGTGATAAGCCTTTATATGCAAAAGATTATCGACGTATCTATAAAGTTGTTTTTGACGATCTGCGAAGAATTCAAAGAAAATTGGAGACAATGGAAAAATATAAACTTCGCTTAATAAAGACATCCCCCTATGGGGGAAAGTCGAAAACACAGAAGTTGGCGGCGTTGTTATGAAAGGGGGATTGCACAATTTAAAATCTACTGCTATAATACTCACAGAGACTCCGCTGGTTGTGTGATACTATCCTGATACTAAAAAATCAGCAAGCCGCATCTACCACGGCAATCTCATGGAAAAGTGAACATCCAAGAACAGATGCACTAAACAAATTTGTTTAGTTGAGAAACAAACCTACCGAGCTCGAATAATGGAATACGAGAAAATAAAACGTGCCTACGAATGAAAAATGATGAAACTTGAAAAAATGACATCACTTTGACATCACCTGCGGCAAAAAGCACCTGCTGGACGCGCCGGGAAATGGTAGCACGGTTTATTATCGAAGAATAATTTGAAAGCCCCGGAAAGCAACGAGAAATCGAAACTTTTCGGGGCTTTTGTGACATCATGACATCAAAATGTGGCTTGTGACATCATCCTATTTCAAATTGGCCAAGTGACATCAAATTTGAGCAGTCGTTTCCGACCTGTACGTCCGCCAGTTCCTCCAGCCGAGAAACGAGCTCTTGCTGCTTATTGGGGTATATGATCGTTGCTGTCACCACCACTTCTTCTGCCGCCACTCTGCCCATCTCCATCAAGGCCGCCGGCGAGAAGCTGGGTGTCCCCGAGAACATCTATGGCTTCACCCTGCCTCTGGGCAACACCTGCGCTCATCGCTCGTCAACTGGACAAAGTGGACATGAACGTCTATAATAGCTGATAGGAACAGCCACAACAAGTAACACACGAAAGAGTACGCAAGATGAGAACACCGGAAGAACAGCTGGTCGATGCCAGCCTTGATATGGGAAAAGCCCTGCTTCTAGCAGGCGGCGAGGTGACGCGGGTGGAGGACACCATCACCCGCATCCTCCACGCCTATGGGATGCATAAGGTGGGTGTGTTTACCATTACCTCCCTTATTGAGGTCACGGCACGCACGCCGGACGGCGACGAGATCGTCAAGGCCCGGCGCATCGCCGGAGGCTATGCCACCAACCTCGACCGGGTAGAACAGTTGAATGCCCTCTCCCGCGAAATTTGCGCCACCTGCCCTCCGCCGCAGGACATCATTTCCCGTATAGAGGCCATCAAGTACCCGAAGCCGGAGGCGGCGTGGATCAGCTACGTCGGCGCGATGCTGGCAGCAGGAAGCTTCACTGTCTTCTTCGGCGGCAGACTGGCCGATGTCCCGGCGACGATCATCCTCGCCTGTTTCATCAACTGGATGGATCAGAAAGGCATTTACAAAAAGGAGAACCAGCTGCTGTTTTATCTGGTCTGTTCCATCGTGACGGGCTTTCTGGGCTGCATCCTCGTCCGGGTAGGCATCGGTGTCCATCTGGACAAAATTCTCATCGGATGCATCATGCTGACCATTCCCGGCATCCCCATTACCTACGCGATGCGGGATATGCTGCTGGGCGAGAGCATCACAGGTCTGTTTCGGTTTGTGGAATCCCTGCTCATTGCGGTCAGCATTGCGGGCGGCTTCCTGCTTGCGACCGTCCTTGCAGAGGGGGTGCTGTAATGGGGCAGATATTAGCTGGTGCGCTGGGAGGCCTCGGCTTCTCCATTGTCTTCGGTGTGCGCAAAAAGTACATGGTGCTCATCGCCCTCAATGCTGGCTTGTCGTGGGCCGTCTATCTGGCAGTGAACGCGCTGGCCGGGGACTTCGCGGGCAATATGGCGTCGGCCATGTTCTGCAGCCTAATGGCCGCAGTTCTGGCCCGGCGCATCAAGGTCCCTACCGTCGTGCTCCAGATGCCCGCCACCGTGCCCATGATTCCCGGTGGCAGTCTCTACTACACGATGCTCTATGTCTTCTCGGGCGATATGCTCAATGCCAAGCTCTATTTCCTCTCCACCATCCGCGCTATCTTCGGTATGGCCATCGGTTTTGCTGTGGTGAGTGTCCTGCTCAGGACGCTGGCCGAAAAGCGTACCCACGCCACGCACGGCGCTTGATCTCAGGTCTCTCATGCGGGGAGCTGCGATGATGTACACGATGCACTATGATTCGCCGCTGGGTGGGATCCTGCTGGCAGCGGACGAAGAGGGCCTGACCGGGCTGTGGTTCGAGACACAGAAATACTTTGCGGCAAAACTTGCTCCGGAGCATGAGGAGAAGATGACACCGGCACTGGACG
>ENA-ORNB01001438-ORNB01001438.1-human-gut-metagenome-genome-assembly--contig:-NODE-1438-length-17032-cov-3.677858_pt1 | contig 17032 bp, 13 predicted proteins | sample MGYA00242112_ERZ509016 | MGnify/ENA primary metagenome ERZ509016 (study PRJEB26280, sample SAMEA2338705) | human gut metagenome | biome: human gut; feature: human-associated habitat; material: faeces...
CCCGAGGTGGCACCCAATACGGTCAACAACTTTGTGAGCCTGGTCAAGTCCGGCTTTTATGACGGGCTGATCTTTCACCGGGTGATCCCCGGTTTCATGATCCAGGGCGGTTGCCCCCAGGGCACCGGTATGGGCGGCCCGGGCTATACCATCAAGGGTGAGTTCACCGGCAACGGCTTCAAGAACGACCTGAAGCACGACCGGGGCGTGCTGTCCATGGCCCGCGCCATGAGCCCCAACTCTGCCGGCAGTCAGTTCTTCATCATGGTGGAGGAGGCTCCCCATCTGGACGGCCAGTATGCCTCCTTTGGCAAGGTCATCGAGGGTATGGAGGTGGCCGATGCCATCGTGAATGCCAAGCGGAACTACATGGATAAGCCGCTGGAGGATCAGCGCATCAAGTCCATGACCGTGGAGACCTTCGGGGTGGATTATCCCGCCCCTGAGAAGGTGTAAAACCAAATATCGGCGTGTTTCCCTCCCCGGAGCGGGGAGGGAGATCGCCTGTCTCTTCTCCCAAACGGCGGCGGAGCCGCCAACCAAACCGGGACCCAGCGAAGCGGTTCCGGTTTGGAGAGGAGGAGCAGCGGAATGATCGAGCTTTGCCGCGAGCGGCGAAGCGAGGGATATGGAGCTTGCTCCGACGACGCGGGGGCGTACCGGTTTCGACGGGGACGCGGAGGCAGGAATAGCGGGCGGTGGCGCCTGGCCACCTTAAAACGGGCATTCTTTATAAATTAAAGAACAACAACGATTACGAACTCGTCGCGGCCTAATTAGCCCGTGACCGTCCCGGCCGGAAGGCCCACGAGCCGGTTTGGGGCGTCATTTTAGTGGGGACCGTGCGTGCGCAAAGCTTTGAGCGCACCATGCATCATGAAGCTACCGACCCTCTGAGCGTGACGGCTCGCGCTCTGGGAAGGGAATTCCAATAAACCGTCTGCGCCCGGAGAAGTTCCTGTCAAAACGTTTTCGGACGGGGGTTCAACTCCCCCCGCCTCCACCACATGGACATTACACGAACACCTACTTTTTCAAAGGCGGCTTTGCCGTAAGAGTGTGGCTGTGATGTCAACACAGAACCAGAGGGCCAAGGTACATAGTACCTTGGCCCTCTGGTTTTTGTATCATTGATAAACCTTATGTTTCCTTATGAAATCTTACAAAATATAAAAAAGGCTATTGACTGCCCGTGGCGTGCAGGAATTATAATGTTGCTATAGGGAGGGAAACACCATGAAGAGACTTAGTGAAGTCTGCAAACTTGTGGGGGTCACTCGCCGGACTTTGCAGGAATACGACAAGGTTGAATTACTGAAACCTACAAGTAAGACAGAAGCCGGATATTGGCTTTATGACGAAGCTGCAATCCAACGGTTGATGCTTATCCAAATTTTTGTAGAGGCCGATTATAAGCGAAAAAACATAAAAGCACTCTTGGAATCACCTACCTTGGATATGCTTGAGGAGCTTGACGGCCTGATTGATAATCTTGAGAAAAAGCGAAAAAGAATTGACGGTATGATCAATACCATCAAAACTATAAAGTTGACTACGAAACTCCCTGAAAGCACACTTCGTGCAATGGGGAATCTGGATGTAACACGCATTTACAAAGACAAAAGTTTCACCTCATATTTTGAGGACTCCATCACGCATGCGGCTGAATATACCGAAACTGATAGCATTGAGGCAGAACAGTATATACCATTTTGGTATAACATTATAGCTATTGGATGCCTTAAGGAATTGCCAGAAGATTCAGCACAAGTCCAATCTGCCGTTGAGCAAGTCTACAAAGATATGATTGACATGGTTGAGGACGATATAAACGATGGCTCAGGAGAAAATCTAACCGAGGTGGAACTTGCCGAGGCCTTCTCGGAGGGAATAAGCGAAATGATAAATGATCCTGAGCTTTTGAAGATGGTCGAACTTCAATGCGGAAATGGTGCCGCAGAATATATTATCCGAGTGGTACAGGTATTCAGCAATACAAGGAAATAACTTCGTGATTAAACAGAAAGGAGATGGAAAGTTCATGCAAGTGTCAGCGAGAATTTTGGGACGAGACTATGGCTTAACTGCAGAGGAAATGAACCGTGTCTTGGTTAAGCAAGGATTCCTTCAGGGGAGGCCTGGAGATTACAGCGTGACCCAAAAGGCACTGCAGTATGCCGTAGAAAAAGATTTTCATAGGGGAACAGGCGGATATGCCAGCTATAACCGCTATTGGACGACGAGGACATTCGATGATTCAATAAAAAATGTGCTGAATGTATCCTCCGAACTTATTAGTGAAGTGCGTAGAGAGGTCGCCGAAGATCGCGCTGCACGATATGCTGCACAGGCCGCAGCGAGAGCAAAGGCAAACTCTGATTTCTTGGCAAAACAGGCTGCCGAGAAGGCTGTGGAAAAAGCTGCAGAACGTGCTGCCTTAGAGACTGAAGAACTCATTAATAAATGTAAAGTAGTCGGCAAGGCTGGTCTCGTTATTGGAGGTGTCATCATCATCGGCTATGGAATATATAAGGTTACACCGAAAGTGAAGTCTTGGTGGTATGAACGCAAACTGACTTCAAAAAATGAGGACACTGTTGGATAAAAAGTTAGTAAAAGCAAGTATTTCTTTCATCTATTGGCGTAATTAGCGAAAGAAGGGCTACCCAAAATTAGGGTGGCCCTTCCTTTGTCAGTACTAAATTTTATATCACTCCTTACTTTGAACGGCAGTGTCAGGAATTTTTCGCATGAAAGTATAGATGAAACTATACCGTTCTTGTCTTATGGACTGTCTTGCTTTATAATGTAGCAAAATGATGTGTTTCAATAAAGGATGCAAAAAACGGAATGTTAGAAGCAGAAATAAAAGCTGTTTGATGTACAATCTCTCAGATTATTGAAGAGTTGTTCAAAGTGCGATTTGCGGGGAGGCAGTTCATGAAAACAAATGACAGACCACTTACCGATTTGATGAAAGCTGTGGACACCGGTGCAGCACAGTTACCTGATTTTCAAAGAGGATGGGTGTGGGATGATGACCGCATTAAGGCTTTAATCTTAAGCGTGATCCACAATTTTCCGGTTGGAGCAGCAATGTTTCTGGAATATGGGAATGAAAGTATTCATTTCAAGCACAAACCGATTGAAGGATCGGATGCGAATCCAAATGTTGAGCCGGATGAGCTAATTCTTGACGGACAGCAAAGATTGACGTCCCTCTATAACGCCTTGTATAGCAAGAACGCTGTTCACACAAAAACAGATAAAGGCAAAGAGATAGACAGATATTATTATTTGAATATTGAAAAGGCACTCGATCCGAGTTCTGACGATGAGGAAATTGTAATCTCTGTCCCTGCAACGAGACAGGTTGCATCGGACTTTGGCAGAAAGATCGAACTAGACCTCTCGACCAGACAGGATGAATTCCAGATGAAGATGTTTCCGCTTAACATCATTCTAAATTCCGGAGAGGAACAGGAATGGCAAAATGAATATTATGCCTATTACAATTATGATCCGGCGATTATTCGGCAGTTCACAGAACTGTTTTCAAAAATAATTATGCCGACACAAAAATACGCTATGCCGGTTATTCTGCTGGACAAAGAAACTCCGAAGGAGGCTGTTTGTCAGGTCTTTGAAAATGTGAATACCGGCGGCGTTTCTTTGACGGTTTTTGAACTTGTTACTGCGATTTTTGCAATGGATGATTTTCCGTTGCGTGAGGACTGGGAAAAACGTCAGGAGAAGTATTTCTCAGGGGATTTGCTGGATATTGTAACTGCCACAGACTTCCTCACTGCGCTTACGCTTCTCGCTTCATTCAAAGCGGGCGGGACAGTAAGTTGCAAGAAAAAGGATGTACTAGCTTTAACGTTAACATCATATACAACATATGCAGACGATCTGTGCATAGGATTTACTGTTGCAGAAAAACTATTGAAAGAAGAACGTATATTTTCAAGTCGCGATCTCCCATATAGTACGCAGTTGATTCCTCTTGCTGCCATATGTACCGTTTTGTTGGAAGGCAACAAGATTTACACCGCCACTGCCAAAAATAAGGTAAAGCAATGGTATTGGTGTGGTGTCTTTGGTGAGTTGTATGGCTCGGCAAATGAAACGAGATACGCTAATGACATAACGCAGGTCATTAAGTGGATTACAGATGACGGCGATCTTCCTAAAACAATCACAGATTTCTTCTTCAATCCGACACGCCTTCTTAGCTTGCAATCAAGACAATCTGCGGCGTACAAGGGCATTAGGGCATTGATCCTTAAAAACCGTGCCCGTGACTTTATCTCCGGCGCGGAGATGGATTTCTCGACGTATTCAAATGAAAAGATAGATATTCACCATATCTTTCCGAAGGATTATTGCATTGGGCAGGGCTATGACAAAAGTAAATGGAACAGTATCGTGAACAAGACTCCGATTTCTGCAAGCAGCAATCGCGAAATAGGAGGTGTTGCGCCGTCTGTCTATCTCGCAAAGCTTGAAAAGAAAGGTTCTGTATTACCGTCCGATTTGGATAGCTATGTGGAAACACATTGGATTGACCATAATCTTCTAAGAAAGAATGAGTTCCAGAATTTTATGGTTAATCGAGCAAAGAAGTTGCTAGGCGCAATTGAAATAGCTACTGGCAGAACAATATCAGGAAAGGATTCCGATGAAGTGCAGCAAATGTTTGGAGCACAGTTGAATTAAGCCTACATTTACTTGTGGGAACCAGTGCCAACCAACAGAAATACAGAACCATATTCTGTGGCTATGGATTCGTTAGGTGCTTTTGTGGGAGATGCAAAAAAACAGCCCGGATTCTGGAAACATAGGGTGTAACGAAAAGTGACGCCCTTTTGGAGCGCAGGATATTATATTACAAAACACGACATACCAAGTATGAGTAGGTGTGCAGCGCTTTCCTATTTCAACAGTCGGGCGGAACAAAATGTTCCTCCCCCATACTGCAACAAAAAGGGATGCCCTAAAACAGGGCATCCCTTTGCATATTATCTTTGGACTTTTTTATCAGAATACTTCTTTTCCCATGCCTTAAGCTCTTTTTGTCCCTGTTCGCTGGCGTAGAATTTCTGAATTTCAGGGACAAGAAATCGGGCGAAGGAATCAATGATGGACTGTGGCAGTTCAATTTCGCCTGGATTCTGACGTTTTTCCTGGCTGGCCATGGTGTATTGCCTCAACAGCAAAACCTTTCTGGCTCAACTTAGCCCATCTCACACTCCTTCCCGGCGCTACACAGCCGCCAAAGATTGTTCCCATACATGGAAGGGAAACGGATCATTTGAAAACCTAAGAAATTTCTCATAGAGCTCCTTTCCCACCCCTTCCTATCCGGGGTTTTCATCAGAAAAGCCCGTACAAAATAGCTCGGATAGGAATGGAATGAATCGAATTAAACTGGGTATATCTATCTTTTTCTTTTTATCTACCGTCTGGTTTTCGTACTTCAAGAAAGCTGATTACCGTACTTGTAGGGCTCGCTTTTCAGCCTTCTGGCGTTCCGCAATCGGGTTTCTTGAAGTCGGCATTTGAAACCGTTTCATAGTATTTTGGATAGATACGGTTGGGTTTTCCACACCCTTGCTTTTTGATGGTTACAAGATCTGCATATTGCAGCTCCCGCAGCGTGTCAACTGCTTTTTGACGGCCACAGCGCAGCAGTTCGCACACCTCGTTGATGGGGTAATACAGATAAATTTTGCCATATTCGTCGGCCCATCCGTTTTTGCGGGACAAATCCGTTCGACGCAGGATCATCGCATACAACAGTTTCGCTTCGCTTGACAAGGAGCAAAAACTTGGTGCCTCAAACAGAAAATTGGGCAGTCGTATAAAACTTTGGGCCGGTGGCTTCTGATGAATGTAAAAGGATTTTGTAACCATGACAGGTACCTCCATGCGGACAATTAGAACGTGATTTCTGAGCGATAAGGGGTATTGCTATTCACCTCCATGATTGCCAGGCTGGAAACCGAGCATATATCCGGCTTTTGGAAGCTATATTTGTCCGTATTCGACCTCCGTTTCCTGTCACTTGCTGTTTTCTGACGGCGGTGTACCTTGCGGGCACAATCGGGACAATACTTGGCGCGGTTGGATTTTGCTAGAAACGGCGCACCACATTCTGCGCATAGCTTCACTCCCTTGGGTTTGGTGATTTCAGTTTGTAAGGCTGGAGCGCCCGGCAGAACCCAATCCTGGAACCAGGTGCAGCACAGAGAATAAGAGACACTCTGTACACAGACACAAATCTCGCCATCATCTAGCGCAATGCAATTGCCGCCGTCATAATTACAGCAGGATTTTCGAATCAGCGCATTAGCTTTTCTCCTTTGCCTGGGTGTCATTTGAATTGACAAATTGTTTTTCCTCCCGGCTTTGTGGTTGCATCTTTTGCAAATGTTTTTTCATTCGCTTTCCTCCGGTTCATGTAAAGAATTGATTTTGTGAGATTTATGGTTTATAATAAACGTAAACCGTAAACTTTAATTGAATTATACTGCGGTAAAGTGCTCGAATCGGTATATCAACCATAAATTATTTCAGTTTCAAGAATAACACAATTATAAATTATAATTTATAAACGAACAGGGGGATCAACTCATGCTGTATGACGAAGCAAGGATGGCACTAACCAAAGAGAGGCTGGAAGATCTGCGCAAAGAAAAAAAGCTGTCCTTTGAACAGCTTTCTAAGCAGCTTGCGGAGCGTGGCGTCAACATCAGCCATACAAATCTCAAAAATTATGAAATCAACGATCCAGTCCATCCTCTGTATGGCCGTACTCGCAGCATGGGCATCGAGTATCTGGTCGCTTTTGCGGATTTTTACGATGTGTCGGTGGAGTACTTGTTGGGTCTGTCTAATTCCCGCAAACAGGAATATCACGATATTTCTGAACAGTTGGGCCTGTGCGATAGGGCAATTGATGAGCTTGTTCAGTGTAAAGAAAACTCCAGCAGCGAGGAAGGGCAACAACTATATGTTTCACAAGATACGGCCATCCTCAATGATTTTCTAGTTAGCGCAGAATTTAAGCGTGTAATGGAAAAGATTAAGCAGAGTCTCTTCTCGTATTACATGTACCAGTTGTCCCAGGACAGCATCTCTACGCAAATACGGAAAGAAAGCGCTCAAAAAATGGAAGAAGCGCAGAAGGTGCTGGATGCGTGCGGCTATTGTTCGGTGGAGTATGATCTGATTTCACAGGTCCACATGGAAAACGCTATTGGCATTTTGAATACCTATCTGCGTGAATTGCCGAAACATCTCTATCAAACATATATGAAGAAAGCAAACGATGCACAGCAATGATATGGTGCAGTGCTGAATAGAACCTCAACAAGAATAGATCGGAGAACACCTTTATGAATAAGCAGCAGCTTGCAAATAAAATCTGGGAATCTGCCAATAGAATGCGTTCCAAAATTGAAGCAAATGAATATAAGGACTATATTTTGGGATTTATCTTCTATAAATTCCTGTCCGACAAAGAAGTTGACCGCTTGAAAAAAGACGGATATGGCGAAGATGATATCCAAGAGTATGTACATGAAAATAACCCGGAAGTTGTGGCTTACTGCCAACAGGAGCTGGGTTATTTTATCGCTTACGACAATCTTTTCTCTACTTGGTTGGCGAAGGGCAATAGTTTCACTGTAGACAATGTCAGAACAGCTCTTTCTGCTTTTAACCGTCTAATCAGCGAAACACAGAAGAAGGTTTTCAGCAAAATCTTTAACACGCTGGAAACCGGCCTGAGCAAACTAGGGGACAGTACCAGTAGCCAAACAAAGTCCATCAGCGAACTGATCCAACTGATCAAAGATATCCCTACCGATGGCAAACAGGACTATGATGTTCTTGGCTTTATTTATGAGTACCTGATCAGCAACTTTGCGGCCAATGCGGGCAAAAAGGCTGGTGAGTTTTATACCCCGCATGAAGTATCTCAGCTTATGTCTGAAATTGTGGCTCACCATCTGAAAGATCGGGAGAAAATCGAAATCTACGATCCTACCAGCGGCTCCGGTTCACTGCTTATTACCATCGGTAAGAGCGTTGCGAAGTACACCAAAAGCAAAGACGACATCATGTACTATGCGCAGGAGTTGAAAGAAAACACCTATAACCTAACACGAATGAACCTTGTCATGCGGGGCATCAAGCCAGATAACATCTTTACCCGCTGCGGTGATACCCTGGAACAGGACTGGCCCATGTATGACGATGTGACCCAGGAATATAATCCTCTGTATCTGGATGCGGTTGTCTCCAATCCGCCCTATTCCCAGCGCTGGGACCCGAAGCATAAAGACACAGATCCCCGTTATCGTTATGGCATTGCGCCTAAAGGCAAGGCGGACTACGCGTTCCTGCTCCATGACCTGTACCACCTGAAGCCGGATGGAATTATGACCATTGTTCTGCCCCATGGCGTTCTGTTCCGTGGTGACGCGCTGGGTGGGCCGGATGGTCAGGGTGAAGGCGAAGGCAAGATTCGTCGAAATCTGATTGAGAACAACAACATTGAGGCGATTATTGGCCTGCCCGCTAACATTTTCTTTGGCACAGGCATTCCCACTATCATTATGGTGCTACGCCAGAAGCGCGAAGAATCCGATGTTCTGTTTATTGACGCTTCCAAGGAATTTACCAAGGTTGGCAAGACCAATAAGCTGATGGCGTCCGATATCAAGCGAATCGTGGATGCGGTTGCCACCCGTCCCCAGAAGATCGAAAAGTTTACCCGACTGGTTTCCAAAGAGGAGATCCGGCGCAATGGCTATAACTTGAATATTCCCCGCTACATTGATTCCTCTGAAGCCCTGGAAACATGGGATATCTACGCCACTATGTTTGGGGGTATCCCTAACCACGAAATTGACCTTCTGGCTTCCTATTGGTCCGCATTTCCGCAGCTGCGGGGAAGCTTATTCGCGTCGGATGAAACTCCCTATTCTCAATTAGCTGTCCAAAATGTCAAGGAGGCCATTGAAGGAAACAATGATGTGCAGGCATTTGTTGCCGCTCACCAGGCTGCGTTCGCTGATTTTGACGCATATCTGGACGGTGAGCTAATTGAAAAAATGATGGAGCTGAATATCTCCCAAACGGAGGATACCATCACACAAAATATTTTTGGCCGCATTGCACCGTTGCCGTTGTTGGACAAATACCAGGCGTATCAGCTGCTGGACAATCAATGGGCAGGTGTCGCCACCGATCTCGAAATTGTCCAAACCGAAGGATTCGCAGCCACCAAGCAGGTTGACCCCAACATGGTCATCAAGAAGAAAGGCGACAAGGAAGAAGAGGTGCAGAACGGCTGGGTGGGTCATGTGATCCCCTTTGAATTGGTGCAGACTACGCTGCTGAGAGAAGATTACGACGCACTCAAAACCAAGGAAGCTCGACTGGATGAAATTGCGGCAGAACTGACCGAGATTATCGACTCTATCGACGAGGGCGACCGCGGTGAATTCCTCAACGATGACAATACCACTTTTGTGGCCAAGGAGTTTGCGGCAAAGCTGGCAGAGATTTATGGGGATGTTTCATCCCCAGAGCTGGACGGCTTACAGGAATATCTGGAGCTGCTGGACGCGAAGGCCGGAAAAGCGGAAAAGATTCACTACATCAATACCCATCCGGAAGTCAACTGGGCCAATGTGGAGGGGAATTCTCCCTATACCAAGGGAAAAGTTCAGGCGTATGTCAAGGTACTGCGGGCGGCGTATATCTTCCCGGAGGATTCTTTTGAGTCAAAAATAGTTCGGGCCGACAAGCTGATGACAGAGGAGAAGACCGTTAAGAAAGAAACAAGAAAAATGTCGGAGGCGCTGCACCTGAAAACGAAAGAGACCATTGAAGGGCTGAGCGATGAGCAAGTTCTGGATTTGCTGCGCCTGAAATGGATTGCACCTCTGTGTGCTTCTCTGCGGGCTATGCCGGACGCTGTCGTCGCCGGACTGGAAAAGGCAGTACAGGCACTGGCGGATAAGTATGCTATGACCTATGTAGAGCTGGACAAGCAGATTCAGGAAGCGGAAGCGGCGCTTGCTGATATGATGGGGGATCTAACAAGTAATAAGTATGATATGAAGGGATTGGTGCAATTTGAAAATCTTTTAAGTGAAAAAAACAAGTTGCATGGAATTCAAATAATAAAATCTTGCGTAATTGAAAAAATGTTTCCCAAGAGTGGAGCAAAAATTCCAGAAATTAGATTTAAAGGTTTTGAAGGAAACTGGGAGTGCAAATCTGCCTCGGAATTGTTTACAGCATTTGTTGATAAAGGACATCCAGAACTCCCTGTTTTATCTGCGACACAAGATGCAGGCATGGTTGTTCGTGATGGAATCGGAAAAAGTGTTTTCCATGATAGAGCGAACGAAGTGGGATATAAAAGAGTAATGCCGGGCCAATTTGTAATTCATCTTAGAAGTTTTCAAGGCGGTTTTGCACATTCTTCCATTGAGGGAATTACATCACCAGCATATACTGTTTTTGGATTTAAAGAACCTGAAAGACATAATGATTATTACTGGAAATATGTCTTGACGTCAAAACGGTTTATTAAGCGGTTGGAAACTGTAACATATGGAATCAGAGATGGAAGAAGCATAAGCTACGAAGAGTTTTTAACTTTGAATTTTGTCTTTCCCTCCAAGGAAGAGCAAACCAAGATTTGCACATTTTTGAGGTACTTAGATACTATTCTTTCTTTGCGTCAACAAGAACTTGATAAACTCCAATCCATTAAAAAAGCCCTGTTGGAAAAAATGTTTGTCTGATACAGGAGGCTGCCATGGCATTTGAAAAAGAAGCCGACTTTGAAGCGGCGCTTATCAATTTACTCACAGAAAAATATGGCTGGGAGCCGGAAATCCTGCGGTACAAAACCGAAGAAGAGCTGATCCAGAACTGGAAGCAAATTCTCTTTGAGAATAACCGGGATATTGATCGCCTGAACGATGTGCCACTGACTGATGGCGAAATGCAGCAGATTCTGGATCAGATTACCCGCCTGCGCACTCCTCTGAAGCTCAACGGCTTTATCAACGGCAAAACGGTGGCCATCAAGCGGGATAACCCTGCCGACACGCTGCATTTTGGCAAAGAGGTTAGCCTGAAAATTTATGATCAGCGGGAGATTGCCGCCGGGCAAAGTCGCTACCAGATTGCCCAGCAGCCTGTTTTCAAGGCGAGAAGTGCAGTTCTACCAAATCGCCGGGGCGATTTTATGCTGCTGATTAACGGTATGCCTTTGATCCACTGCGAACTAAAGCGAAGCGGTGTGGATGTGAGCCAGGCGTATAATCAGATCGAAAAATATGCCCATGAAGGTGTGTTCTCCGGACTCTTCTCCCTGGTGCAGATTTTCATTGCCATGCAGCCGGATGAGACTGTTTATTTTGCTAATCCGGGCCCTGATGGAGTGTTCAACAAGGACTTTTACTTCCATTGGGCTGATGCCAACAATGAGCCGTTGAATAACTGGAAGGATATTGCTCAGTATCTGCTCTCCATCCCTATGGCCCACCAGCTGATTGGATTTTACACAGTTGCCGACGATACTGATGGTATTCTGAAAGTCATGCGCAGCTACCAGTACTATGCGGCTTCCCGCATTACCGGCCGTGTCGCTATGAGACGTTGGGCGGATAAGGACCAACGTGGTGGATATATTTGGCATACTACTGGCTCAGGTAAAACACTTACAAGTTTCAAATCTGCTCAACTGATTGCAGGGTCTAGAGACGCCGACAAAGTTGTGTTTCTGATGGACCGTGTGGAGCTGGGAACTCAGTCACTGATGGATTACCGTGGTTTTGCCGACGATGCAGGTTCTGTACAAGACACTGAAGATACAAATGTTTTGGTGGCAAAACTGAAAAGTGACGATCCTGCCAATACGCTGATCGTCACTTCTATTCAGAAGATGAGCCGCATTGAGGAAAACAGCAGCTATAACGCCCACGATATTGAACTGATTCGAGATAAGCGGATTGTTTTCATCATTGATGAAGCGCATCGGGATGTGTTTGGAGAAATGCTGCGCACCATCAAAGAAACTTTTCCTAGTGCTATGTTCTTTGGATTTACTGGAACACCGATTCATGAAGAAAATCAGAAGAAAATGAGTACAACCTCCGATGTGTTCGGAAACGAACTTCACCGGTACAGCATTGCAGACGGAATCCGGGACAAAAATGTTCTGGGTTTTGACCCCTATATGGTGCCCACCTATAAGGATCGTGATTTGCGTAAAGCGGTTGCCCTCGAAAAGGCCAAGGCACCGAATGAAGCCGCAGCCATGAGCGACCCCAAAAAGAAAAAAGCCTATCTGCACTATATGGATCATACAAGCGTGCCTATGGCTGGTGTCGTTCAAGCAGACGGAACCTACCTGAAGGGCATTGAAGATTATTTGCCCAACTCCCAATATGAGCGGGAAGAACATCAGCGTGCAGTAGTAACCGATATTCTGGACAACTGGGTTACGCTCAGCCACGGAAGTAAGTTCCATGCGATTTTTGCAACCAGCAGTATTCCGGAGGCGATCCAATATTACAGGCTGTTCAAGGAAATGGGTAGTTTGAAAGTGACGGCACTGTTTGACCCAAGCATTGATAACAATGGTGGGGCGATCTTCAAGGAAGAATCGTTGATCGAGATTCTGGAAGATTACAATGCTCGCTACGACATGAAGTTTAAGCTGGCCACCTATGGAACGTTCAAGAAAGATGTTTCCTATCGCTTGGCACACAAGGAGCAGTATAAGTCTGTGGAGAGGACCCCGGACCAGCAGATTGATTTGCTGATTGTTGTGGATCAGATGCTGACCGGGTTTGACTCCAAATGGATCAATACCCTCTATCTGGATAAGGTTTTGGTCTATGAAAAACTGATTCAGGCATTCTCCCGCACCAACCGCCTTTTTGGACCAGAGAAACCCTTTGGCACGATTCGTTATTACCGGAAGCCTTATACCATGCGTCGGAATATTGATGAAGCGTTCAAACTGTACTCTGGTGACAAACCTCTTGGGTTATTTGCGGACAAGCTGGAGTATAACCTGGGTAAGCTGAATGAGCTGTATGATGAAATCGAAGCGATTTTCCGCTCGGCAGGAGTGGGAAACTTTGAAAAATTGCCGGAAGATCACACAGAGCGCGGACAGTTTGCCAAGCTTTTCAAGCGTTTTAATAACTACCTGGAAGCAGCTAAAATTCAGGGGTTTGCTTGGAATAAACTGTCCTATGAAATAAAAACAGAAACGGGTAAAACCACTGTTGAGCTTCATCTGGATGAGACTACTTACCTGATTCTTGCACTTCGCTATAAGGAGCTGTTTTCCGGCGAGGAAACAGGCTTGGGTGGTGATGATGTTCCCTATGAGATTGATTCTTACCTGATCGAGATCAACACCGGCGTTATTGATGCCAATTACATGAACTCCAGATTCAGCAAATACCTCAAGGCGCTGCAGGATGGAACTGAAACAGCGGCGGTACTGGATGAACTGCATAAGTCCTTTGCAACTCTTACCCAGGAAGAGCAGAAATATGCAAATATTTTCCTGCACGATGTGCAGAACGGCGATGTTGTAGTTGATGAAGGGAAAACGTTGCGCGATTACATCACAGAGTATATGACCAGTGCGAAGAATGACCAGATTCACCGTTTTGCCGAGGCTCTTGGAGCAGATGAGACAATGCTGCGGGATTTCATGCAGTTGAGGGTTACAGAAGCAAACATTAACGAGTTTGGCCGATTTGATAAGCTGAAAGCAACGGTTAACAGAGACAGCGCAAAAGTGTTCTTGGAAACCCTTGAGGGAGCTGCCATCAAGCCTTTTCAGATCAACATGAAGGTGGATCGGATCTTGAGAAAATTTATCCTTGAGGGCGGATTTGACATATCCTAAGCAAAGGAGGCGGCGATATGGGAAACAGGCGGCAAAAACATGAGCAAGACACAGCTATAAAGCTTCGCTTCTATTTTATGTCATTATGGCTATTGTTCGTTTTGATTTTTCTATTAACCGTTGATATCCCAATTTGTTTTTCTAAAGATGCGCACTTTATAGGTTTTGGACCGTTGTTGAAAAGAAATTGGCTTGCGTTTATCTCTTTATTCCTGGCAATTCTGGGATGGCTTGTTGCGTCTTTTGAGAAACAAAAATGGGCAGGCGTATCCAATCCACCGTACGAAATCGAGTCTATCAAAAATGAGAATTACGAATATTTAACCTTTCTTACTACCTACATAATCCCACTGATTTGCATCGATTTAACCAAGATTCGATATGTGTTCGTGCTGGCAGTTCTATTGGTGCTAATCGGGTTTATCTTCATCAGAATGGATTTATATTGTGGGAACCCTACCTTGGCACTTATGGGATATAGATTGTATCGCGCAGAGATTAGAGGCGTGGATGCTCCTGATGGAGTTGTGTTGATATCAAAAGACCGTTTGTCCAAAAGATCGGCTATTAAATGGATTCCCATCGATAAGTATGTCTGGATAGCAAAGGAGATAAAGAATGACATCGGATGAATTAAAAGGTGCAGTGTCAACCATATTGGGGCAGCAGCACTCTGCACAACTGTATTTGATTCTCAAAGTTAACGATGAACTCGTTGTGAGGTTGGCAGACATAGAAGATGAGAGCACAGCGCCAGAAATTCAACACATGTTTGAAGAATTTTTGGAGACCAATATTGTCTCTAATGAAGAGATGATTGTTCGCAATCTTTCTATTGCAGATGAATCTCCAAATGCAGTTTATGAATACGATTATGATAGTTATCCGGAAGAACTAAATTTATTTAAACAATTCAATATTGAAGAAGCGGTAGGCATAGATCACTTTGATTTTAGAACGGATGATCTTAATCATTTGTTTGGATATATAGTTTATATTGGAAACATGAAAAGTGGTATTATCCTCTTCAAAAAACATTATCCGATTTCTTTGATAAAACGAGATAGTTTCTTGCTGGGAGCGATTAAAAGCAGGGAACGTTTTGAAAGATTGCCTGGAGAAGATATCATACGATTGAACAGTGATGCGCAACTTTTGCGGGTAGGCGACACTATATTTGTACTCAATTTAAAAATGTTGGAACGCAATATGGGCTTTTCGGCTCTCATACAAAGAGCAGCTACTGAAACTGTTGATGCAATTGAAGAATTGGACATACTCGATGACATTGAAGTGTTGAGAGATACACTTGAAGTTCCATCATTTGCGAGGAAGCTCTCTAAAGTAAAAAAAGCATCACCTATTTTTAAACTAGGAATATCAAAAGAAGCAATTGTAAAATTTACAAAAAATACGCCAGAGCTTGCAGGAAAGTTCAAATATAGTGAAGATGGAACTCAAATCAGTTTGGGGACCAAGAAATCTAAAATTGCATTTCTTAAATTGATGAACGATGCTTTTTTGCACTCTGAATTAACTCAACAGTGGTATGATGCATCTGCAAAAGACAACATTACTCAAGGGGCTGGATAATCCACAATTTTTTGGCCTAGTTCTCAAGAAGAAAGCGTTCGCCGAACGCGCAGCCGCAGAATGAAATTCTGCGTTCAAGGGGGCTTGGGGGCGCTGCCCTCATCAAGCAAGTTTGTGGCTGTGGATAGCCACAAGCATTGCTTGCTACAATTTGCTTTCCTTAAAAACGTGGTGCCTGCAAGCTATGCAATAATAGGATTTTATTTTCACATATATGCTAATATAGGGTTGAATATCATCCTGTCATCTGATAAAATTGGGCTAACAGGCAGGGGGTGTATCTCTTGAAAGAAGTGGCAGAAAGGTTGCGGTCTTTGCGGGAAAGTGTTAAGCTGTCTCAGGTTAAAATGGCCGAGATCGTCGGTGTCAAGCAATCCAGCCTGAACCGCTATGAGCTCAACCAGGCTTCGCCGACATTTGAAACGCTTACCCGGTATGCGGATTACTTCGATGTGTCCATGGATTATATCTTCGGACGTACGGACAATCCTCAAGGAAAGCTGTATGAGTACAAGCCTAAAATCCAGCAGAACGACCCTCAGATGCAGAAGTTTGTTGAGATGTGCTTTGACCCCGCTTCTCCTATGAATGCACGACTTAAGGAAACGCTACTGCAAATGCTTGGGGAGGCGAAACAATGAATGTTGTCATCTATGCTCGCTCCTCCAGTCATAGCCAGACTGAGCAATCCATTGAAGGACAGCTCCATACCTGTTATGAGTATGCCAAAAACAACGGCTATCTCGTTGTTGGGGAGTACATCGACCGCGCCCAGAGTGGAACCACCGATAGCCGCGCCGAGTTCCAACGGATGATTGCCGACAGTGACAAGCATACCTTTGAGGGTGTTCTGGTTTACCAGCTTGACCGTTTTGCTCGCAACCGATATGACAGTGCCATCAACAAGGCAAAACTGAAAAAGAACGGTGTACGGGTGATCTCCGCACGGGAAAATATCAGTGATGATGCCAGCGGCATTCTGGTGGAAGGTGTTCTGGAAAGTATGGCTGAATACTACTCAGCGGAGCTTTCCCAAAAGATTCGCCGGGGCATGGAGATCAATGCGCAAAAGTGTTTGGCCAATGGCAGCAATCCAGGTTTGGGCTATAAGGTGGATTCCGAACGTCGGTACTATGTGGATGAGGAAGAAGCAAAGATTGTCCGGGAGATTTTTGAACGGTATGCCAGTGGAGAAACAGTTGCAGATATTATCCGTGATTTGAACCGCAGAAAGCTCACGACTTCTCTTGGCAAACCCTTTAATAAAAATAGCGTCCATCGCATTTTGAACAACCGGCGTTACATCGGTTATTACCTCTACAAAAGACAGGAAACACCGGGCGGTATGCCCCGTATTATTGAAGATGAGCTGTTTGAGCGTGTCCACTATATCCTTGATCGCAACAAAAAAGCACCTGCCCGAGCCAGAGGGCGGGAAGAGTATCTGCTCACCACAAAGCTGTTCTGTGGCTA
>ENA-ORNB01001441-ORNB01001441.1-human-gut-metagenome-genome-assembly--contig:-NODE-1441-length-16998-cov-3.226701_pt1 | contig 16998 bp, 13 predicted proteins | sample MGYA00242112_ERZ509016 | MGnify/ENA primary metagenome ERZ509016 (study PRJEB26280, sample SAMEA2338705) | human gut metagenome | biome: human gut; feature: human-associated habitat; material: faeces...
TCTACTGATTACGTTTATAAACAAAAAAAGTGTCTAGATAAATCAGGAAAAGACAGTTTTCCTAGGGAAACAAAAGTTTCTATATGGGAAAACAGAAGTTTCTTCAGTACAAAACTTTAGTTTTCTTCTATGAAAACAAATGTTTTCCATGTGTAAAACTTTTGTTTTATACCATAAAAAACCACAAATACTTATATATTAATGTTTTATCTATATAAAGAAAGGAAGAAAAACGGACTGATTATATACGTAGAGTGTAGAAAATTCCTCTGATGGCATGGCAAAGACACTTACTAAAAGCGGGAAATGATGGTAGATAAAGACTTACTATTGTAGATGTTTTCCTATCTACAACAATAGGATAAATATTTTAAAATCAAATGATTATAAGGATAGTTGTAGATATTGTACATAATTTTTATTATTTACATATAATAGACCGGGCTTAGCTTTTATATCACTCAAGTCCGGCCTATCGGTTGAGACCTATCCCGCATTTGTTTGGATCAGAGTCCCAGATTCTCAGAGATCTCCAACATCTTCTTGATCGGTTTGATCGCCTTCTTCTGTACCTCCTCGTCCACGAATATCTCCGGCATCTCGAACTTCAAGCAATTATATAGCTTCTCCATCGTGTTCAAGCGCATGAAATTACATTCGTTGCAAGCGCAAGTACTGTCGTTCGGAGGAGCCGGGATGAATTCCTTATCCGGACTCTGCTTGCGCATCTCGTGAATAACGCCACTTTCCGTCGCTACAATGAATTGTTTCGCGTCGGACTTAATGGTATGCTTCAGCAAAGCCGCAGTCGATCCTACGAAGTCTGAGACCTGTATAACCGGCTGCTTGCATTCCGGATGGGTGATCACTTCCGCATTCGGGTACTGTTTCTTCAAAGATAAGATCTTCTCCAATGAGAATTGCTCATGCACGTGGCAAGCGCCATCCCAAAGCAACATATTACGTCCCGTGATGCTATTGATATAATTACCTAAGTTACGATCCGGGCCGAAAATCATCGGTGTACCTTCCGGGAAGCTCTCCACGATCTGGCGGGCGTTCGTGGAAGTAACCACCACATCCGTGACCGCTTTCACGGCGGCGGTCGTATTCACGTAAGAGATTACCGTATGACCGGGATGTTGCTTGACGAACTCGGCAAACTCCGGAGCCGGACAACTATCCGCCAAGGAACAACCGGCATTCAAGTCCGGTACCAGCACTTTCTTATCCGGACAGAGGATCTTCGCCGTCTCTCCCATAAAGTGAACCCCACAAAGCACGATGATATCTGCCTTCGTCTTAGCCGCCCATTGTGCCAAGGCCAGACTGTCTCCCACATAGTCCGCTATATCTTGTATATCGCCTGTTTGATAGTAATGCGCCAAAATAATCGCATTCTTCTCTTTACGTAACTTGTCGATCGCTTCCTTAAGGTCTAAATCCTTAGGAACGGGCGCATCCATGTACCCGATTGATTGGTTTGTCAACATAGCCTTATATATTAATGATTCCTGTTTCTACTGCTCCCAATAGGCTTTTCACTATATATAAACAATATTATCCACAGAAAGTATTACTGATAATCTTCATCTTATCTAGTTTATCAACCTATTGTTCACAAAGCACAAAGGTATAAACTTTCTTCATTTATAGAAATAACAAGAAAGATTCTTATCTTTGCCATCGATGGATGAGCTGTCGTGAACCATCAAGAGTTATCCACAATCATTATATTATATTCTTATTAATCTTTAATTTTAAAAATAAATATGATGAATATGATAGGCTGTTGAAATGGTTAATACATTTTTGTTACAATCTTTGGTTATTGACTTATTAAAGTCTGTGAACGGTTTATCAAAAGGATACCAACAGCATGGATGTCTATCTATAGATTGTAATTCTTATAGTTATAGACTTTATGAATATTTAGTTGTTTATTGTTGATAACCTTGATTGTGAAAAAATAGATCCTCCAGCAAGGCTGTCAATAGTGTATAAGGGCTGTTGATAGCGCGTAATAAATAAGTGGCTTATTCATTTGCTAATTTGAGAAAGGGGGGTGTATGGACAAGTATTTGAATAAAGCAAGAAATATTTTTCATTTTATGTCCACTACTTATTAATAGCTTTTCAACGGCATATCCACGGATATTCGCTACTTTCGCGGTCAAAGATATTTGTTATGCGAAAATTAAAAGTAACCGAATTGAACCGCCTGACTCCCGAGGCTTTTAAGGAAAGTAAGAAGATACCTTTAATCGTTGTCTTAGACCATATTAGAAGTCTTAACAACGTAGGTTCCGTGTTTCGTACCTCCGATGCTTTCCGGGTAGAGGCTATTTATCTTTGTGGTATTACGGCTTGCCCTCCGAACGCGGAGATCCATAAGACCGCTTTAGGAGCGGAAGAAACCGTAGATTGGGAATATTTCAAGGATACCCCGGAGGCTGTTGATAAACTGCGCCAAGAGGGGTATACGGTATGTGCCGTGGAGCAAGCGGAAGGTAGTGTCATGTTAGATAACTTGCAGTTAGACAAAACAAAGAAATACGCTATCGTCATGGGTAACGAGGTAAAAGGCGTTCAACAAAATGTGGTTGATAACTGTGATATATGTATTGAAATACCTCAATACGGTACAAAGCATTCCTTGAACGTATCGGTTACTACCGGTATCGTGATCTGGGATTTCTTCAAGCAACTATCAGATTAAACCATTCTCAACCAATACGACGACCCGTTCGGTCATGGCATCTTTACCTTTCGGGTCGTATTCCGATTTCAGACTGGCTCCGAACATGCCGGCGAAGAAATTCCAAAAGCCCGCACGGAAACTTCCCAGATAGGCTTTCAGTAAATTGTAACTGGATTGATTACATTCCCTATCGATCAGTTTGATAAGTAGCTTACCTTGCGAGAAGGATAATTTTTTTAGTTCCGGTTTATATTGGGCGAACAACTCTTTCTCCATCCGTTTCAAGTGGGCTTGGCGGGCCTTGTCATTCGGTAAGGTTTCCATGTATTCGTAGGTCTCTATCAACGTATCATACACCATCTTGGCATAGGGCAAAGTACGCTTTACGTCTCGTACCAACTTATTGTACTTGGCTTGTTCACGCTTATTCTTAAACTTAACTTGAGGATATATGAAAACTTCCCGAAGGTTGACGACAGCCATTGTATCACCTTCATACAGTTGAGCTTTCTGATAACCTTCCGGAACAATATTTGTCTTTACCGCCTGCGCCATCCCTTTAAAGCTACAGAGAACAAGTAGAGCCAAAACACAATATATCCCTTTTCGTATCATATACCGCGAAAATATAAATACTGCGTGACTCTCAGCATCATTTATCTGTTAATAACTTGCTAAATGAATATAAAACATTACATTTGTGCAATTGACAACAACTTAAGAATATATTAACTATGAAGAAAGAAGAAATTACCGCCCTATTCGGAAAATTCGAATCCATTTCATGTGAGGTAGAAGGCATAGAATGCTGGAGTGCCAGAGAGTTACAACCCCTATTAGGATATGCCAAATGGGATAACTTTATCAATAATGTAGTGGTGAAAGCCAAAGAAGCGTGCCGGAATGCGGGAGAAGATGTACAAAACCATTTTCCCGACGTCGGGAAAATGGTTTCAATAGGTTATGGTGTTGAAAAACAAATAGATGACATCTTATTAACACGCTACGCATGCTATTTAATCGCACAAAATGGTGATAGCCGTAAACCACAAGTAGCTTTCGCTCAGACTTATTTTGCGGTACAAACCCGTAAGGCCGAGGTGATTGAACAACGCCTATTGGATTGTGAACGCTTAAAGGCCAGAGAAAAATTAAGTCAGACTGAAAAACAATTATCCGGAATCTTATACGAAAGAGGTATTGATAATAAAGGATTCGCGATTATTCGTTCTAAGGGAGATCAAGCTTTATTCAATTTAAGTACACAGATGTTGAAAAAGAGAATGAACGTCCCCACGAATAGACCTATCGCTGATTTTTTACCGACTATAAGTATAAAAGCTAAAGACCTAGCGGCTGAAATGACAAACGTAAATGTGCAAACGAAGGATCTATATGGACAATCTCCTATTGAAAAAGAACATATTGATAATAACACCGCTGTTCGTGATATGCTATTGCAAAGGGGAATTAAGCCTGAATGGCTCTCCCCTAATGAGGATATTAAAAAGGTACAGCGTAGGATAAATAAGGATAATAAGAAAAACTTGAAGAATAAATAGAAACCATACAAAATCTTAACTATGAAATATCTATTGCTATCCCTGTTTGCGGGGGTATTTTCATTGTATGTACATGGTGTTGATAACTTACGTTTACCGGATGTTCGTAGCGTGGGAATGGGAGGGAATGTGGCGACGCAATCTATTTTATTCAATCCGGCCCTTATTGTCGATAAAGATAAAAAATCCATTCATTTAGAATACTTTAATCGGTACATGTTGAAAGAACTGGGTACGATGTCCGGTAGTTTTTATTATCCGAATCAACTATTATCCGCAGGTGTTGATATCTCTGTTTTCGGGTTTGATAAGTACAGGGAGATGATGGTTCGTGTGCTGGGAGGAAAACACTTGGGGGATCAATGGGCGTTAGGGCTTGGAGTTCACTATAGTTTCTTGCAAACTGATCTATTGGAAAATACAAGATCCAGACTGTCAACAGATCTTGGAATCACTTTCTCTCCTATTGATAAGTTGTTAATAGGAATGTTAATAATGAATTTTCCTTCTATTTCTATAGGAGATAAAGATATTGAAATAGAAGATTTTAATTATTATTTAATTCAAATAAGTTTTCAATGGGAGATTATAAACAGTCTGTTAATTACAGGAAGTGTAGGAACGGAAAATGAAAACCTAGTTGTTGGAAACTTTGGTCTTGAATACACTGCTTTCGATTCTTTTTTTATTCGTGCCGGAATACAGACCGCTCCTCTCCTGCCCTCTTTAGGAATTGGTTATAACTTTTCTTGCTTTACGATAGATGTAGCCTCTATTTACCATCCGATTTTAGGGATGAGTACCGGTCTTGGTTTATCATTCTCTTTTTAAATGATACTTAGCTATGAAACGATTGTTTATAATCTTGTCGATAATCCTGTTGATAAATAGTTATTACGCTAATTCTCAAATAGAATATTCTGTTGATAAGTGGATGGAGTATGTAGAGGAACTAGCCTTGGAAACCGAGGATACGGAGCGTATCGAAAGTTTGTATGCCGATTTATCTTATTTAACTGAGCATCCTTTTGATTTGAATGCCGTGACGGAAGAACAACTGAAGCGATTACCTTTTCTATCCGATCGCCAAATTGAGCAGCTCCTCTCCTATCGGAAACGATACGGAAATATGGTTAGCATCTATGAGTTGAAGAATATAGAGGATATCGATTTTCAGACGATATCTCTTCTCCTTCCATTTGTTTATATAGGTGATAATCTTGTTGAAAAACGGTTGCTTACGGTTAAGAACCTGTTGAAATATGGTCATAATGAATTACAAATCAGGTATGATCAATGTTTTCAACAGAAAAAGGGATATGGTGAACAAACGGACAGCATACTTTTGTTATATCCGAATCGTAAATATAGAGGAGAACCCTTCTATCACTCCTTACGTTATTCCTATACTTTCGAGGATCGTTTACAAGCAGGCTTCGTAGCCGAGAAAGATGCGGGCGAACCTTTTTGGAACGCATATCATAAAGGATATGACTTTTATTCCGCACATCTATTCCTAAAAGATATCAACTGGTTAAAAAGCTTGGCTATAGGGGATTACAAGATGTCTTTCGGACAAGGTCTGGTGATTAGCAATGACTTTTCTCCTAGTCGTACGGCAGTAGTCGCTCAAGCGGAGCGAAGGACAAATGGCTTCCGTAGGCACTTCTCAACCAATGAACAGGATTTCTTCCGCGGGGTGGCTAGTACGATCACGATTAAAAACTTGGATATAAGTGTTTTCTATTCGTACCGGAAAATGGATGCGGGCGTAGACAGCTTGACGTTCACCTCTTTAAAAACGGATGGACTTCATCGTTTACAACGGGATTGGGAAAAGAGGAAAACGATAACGATGCAGGTATATGGAGGAAATATCCGCTATGCTAAGCCTCATTTTCATGTAGGTTTAACGGCTCTCTCCTATTCATTTGGTAAGTTTAAGATGTATCCTGATCCAAAACCTTATAATCTATTCTATTTCAAAGGTTCCAACAATTTCAACATGGGTGTTGACTATATGTTGAAAACGAACCGTATTAAGTTTTATGGCGAAACAGCCCTTTCGAAAAACGGAGCTGTTTCGACCTTGAATGCCTTGCAATTAACGCCTGCCTCCTACATATCTTTCTTGGTATTATACCGCTATTACGATCGCCGTTATCAAGCTTTGTTTGGGAACGCTTTCTCGCAAGGCTCTACGGTTCAGAACGAGCAAGGGGTTTATATGGGATTTCAGTTGACTCCGATCGCCCGCTGGAAATTATCCGTTTATGCGGACTTATTCCGTTTCCCTTGGTTGAAATACGGGATAGACGCTCCTTCCGGAGGACAGGAATATATGGCTCAGATAGATTATACCCCTAGTAGAAACTATTCAGCTTATCTTCGTTATAAATATCGACAAAAAGAAAAGAATGGAACTTTTGAAAATGATAATTTATTGAAAATCAATACTTATAAGCAACATCGTATTCGTTTTCAACAGGTTTATAACTTTTCTTCTCCTTTTATTTTTAAGACTTCCTTAGATGGTATTCTATTCGATGATCCTATAAAGAAACTTAATAAAGGAATTATGATCTCCCAAAGTATAGGCTGGAAGCCCACTACCCTACCTCTTCAAATGGATGGTTATCTAGCGTGGTTTCATACGGATGATTACAATAGCCGGGTCAGTTCGTATGAGAAGAATATATTATATGCCTTTAATATGCCCTCTTTTTATGGGGATGGGATGCGGTTTGCCCTTACCTTTCGTCTGGATATTTGGAAACGTTTATCCTTATCCGCGAAACTGGCTCACACCCATTATTGGGACAGGGATTTGATAGGTACTGATACGGAGGAGATAAGTGGTTCTGATAAAACAGATCTTTATGCTTTGCTTCGCTGGAAATTTTAGAGTAGATTTGCGTGGGTAAAAACAAACAGCGCTATGTCTACAATTCTTTTTGATAAAATAGTATTTGGCCCGATACATAGTCGGCGTCTAGGTGTCTCTTTAGGGATGAATTTACTTCCTACAGACGGGAAATTATGCTCTTTTAATTGCATTTATTGCGAATGTGGATTGAATGAGAATCATAGGACCCATAGTAAACTGCCTACTCGTACGGAAGTGAGGGAAGCCTTAGAGCAAAAATTAAGTTCCATGAAAGCGGAAGGGATCGCTCCGGATGTAATTACATTCGCCGGAAACGGAGAGCCTACGATACATCCGGAATTCGGTGGAATCATTGATGATACGGTCGCTATCCGGGATCGGTTTTTCCCTGACGCTAAAATCGCCGTGCTTTCTAATTCTACGATGCTCCATAAAGAGGAAGTCTTTCAAGCCTTGAATAAAATAGAGGATAACATATTGAAACTGGATTCTGTATTAGACAGTCGGATTCGGCAGATAGACGTACCTAATTCTCCGGCGTTTAATTTCGAGTCTTTATTAAAACAATTATGTCGTTTTAACGGAAACTTGATTATACAGACCATGTTCTTGAAGGGGGAAGTAAACGGGAAATCGGTTAATAATATGACAGAAGAGGAGATAGCGGGCTGGATTTCCGCCTTAAAACAAATCCGTCCGAAACAAGTCATGATTTACACGATAGATAGGGAGACCCCGGTTAAAGCTTTGAAAAAAGCTACTAAAGAAGAATTAGATGCGATCGCGGAACGGGCCCGGAAGGAGGGTTTTGACGTGACGGTATCTTATTAAACTAACTAATTTAGAGAAACACAATAAGTAGTATGAGAACATTCAGTAAAAAGAAAAAATTGCCTCGACTCTTGACGCTTTGTGGAGCGGTAGCGGTCTCAGCATTGCTAGGGGGATGTGGGCAGAGCGGTGTTCCGGCGGAATCTTTCGATCGGTCGGATTATTATACCAGAGGTATCGGTTCGTATCCGGGAGATCCGGGGGAGGATTTTTCTCCTTCATTACGTCCGGATTATTCCACGTATCGTAACATAGCTCTTTTGCGTAGCGCTTACAACTCCTCCAGTTATGATTACAATCTAACGGCTCAACTGGTGACGGATGGTGTTATTAGAGATAAACAGCCTCAGTATCTGGATCTTTCCACACAAAATGGGGAGATTGCTCGTCGTGAGCGTGAGTGGATGATCGATCAAGGTCCTTATTCTCGTAATGCGGTTACGGGCGAGGATGCCTATTTCTTGTTCACGCTGAATAACTGGAAAGAGAAAGCCGACAAGGTACAATTTCGCGGCAGCGTGGCTTATGACGAGAATAAGATTAAGGATGGATATGAGATTGTTTGCGAGGGATCGAATGATGGAAATACTTGGACGGAATTGGCTGCCTTAAAGGGTAAAGGTATGCCGGGTAAGGCCAGCAAGTATAAGGCCCATTCGGACCCGAATAAGAATAGCTGGGATCCGGGTACGTTGCCCACCCGTATGTTGAATGAGACTTTGACATTCGATCAACCGGGTGAATATGCTTATTATCGGATGCGATTGAAAATGGAAGGTGCCGCTTATTGGGCATTCTTCGAGATGAATTTCTATAACCAAGATAAGTTGATAGATTTGCTTCCTTCCAAATTCTTTAATAGCGCTTGGATGAGTGCCACGACAGGAGAGGAGTGGGTCTATGTAGACTTGGGTAGCCAATCCGAATTCGACAAAGTAAAATTACATTGGATCAATAAAGCGATCAAGGGTAAGATTCAAGTTTCCGACGACGCGAAACAATGGGTTGACATAGCGAATCTTCCGGGTGGAGATGCTAATCTGGATGAGATCAAGCTAAAAGGAAAGGGCCGCTACGTACGGGTATGGATGGAGCAACCGGCTAATGACGGACGCTATATCTTAAGCGAGATAGAGGTGATGGGTAAAGGTGGCTTGCTTGCCCAACCGGCTGCTACAAAAGACGAGATCCGTTTATCGGGCGGAAACTGGAAAGTACAACGAGCTTCCGAGGTAACCGCTTCCGGCGAGGAAATATCGAAACCTTCTTTCTCTCCGGAAAATTGGATCGTGGCGACTGTGCCGGGAACGGTATTGAGTAGTTATAAGAATATCGGAGCTATCCCGAATCCGAATTACGCGGATAACCTGATGCAGATATCCGAGTCATTCTTCAACTCTAATTTCTGGTATAGGGATGAGTTTGAGGTACCCGAAGGATTCAAGCAAGATCGTTTGTTCTTGAATTTCGATGGTATCAACTGGAAAGCGAATGTATATTTAAACGGTAACAAGATCGGCCGTATCGAGGGAGCGTTTATCCGAGGTGTATTTGACGTTACAGACAGGGTCGTACCGGGTAAGAACGTTGTCGCAGTGGAGATCATCAAGAATGAGCATATCGGTGCTATCAAGGAGAAATGTGAGAAGAATACGGATTTCAACGGTGGTATCTTAGGCGCTGATAACCCAACCTTCCACGCTTCGATCGGTTGGGATTGGATCTCGACGATCCGTGGTCGTAATATAGGTATTTGGGATGATGTGTACTTGACTTCTACAGGCAAGGTAACGATTCAAGACCCGTTCGTACAGGTTGTATTACCGTTGCCGGATACGACTTCCGCTACCTTGACTCCGGAAGTGATCGTGAAGAACCATGATGCTGCTCCTGTAAAGGGTGTATTGACAGGGAAGATCGGCGATATCACTTTCGAGCAACCGGTAGAATTGGCCGCCAACGAGGAGAAGACGGTTACTTTCGATCCAAATAGCTTCAGCCAATTGAAGGTTCAGAACCCACGTCTGTGGTGGCCTAAAGGGTACGGATCTCCTTATTTATACGACGCTAATTTCACCTTTAAGGTAGGCGATAAGGTATCCGACTCTGAGGATTTCAAGGTAGGTATCCGACAAATGACCTTCAACGAGAATAATAGCATCTTGAGTCTCTTTATCAACGGGCGTCGTTTTATCGGCCGTGGCGGTAACTGGGGATTCGGTGAGTCTAACCTGAATTACCGGGGTCGTGAGTACGACATCGCCGTGGCTTACCATGCTGATATGAACTTTACGATGATGCGTAACTGGGTAGGACAAATCGGCGACAAGGAATTGTATGAGGCTTGCGACCGTCATGGTATCATGATCTGGCAAGATTTCTGGTTGGCGAATCCTTCCGACGGACCCGATCCTTATGATCCGGAGATGTTTATCGCCAATGCTGAGGATTATGTGAAACGTTTCCGTAACCATGCCTCTATCGGTATTTATTGCGGGCGCAACGAGGGCTTCCCGCCGGAGCAGATCGACAAGGCTTTACGCCGTATCGTGAAAGAGGATCATCCGGGCTTACATTATATCTCCAGCTCGGCGGATGAGGTGGTAAGTGGCCATGGCCCGTACCGTGCGCTTCCTGTTAAAGAATACTTTAGCTTGAAGAATGGTAGTGATAAGTTCCATAGTGAGCGGGGTATGCCTAACGTGATGAATTACGAGAGCTTGGTTCGTACTTTCTCTCCGGAAGCGCTTTGGCCGCAAAACGCTCAATGGGGACAACACGATTATACGATGGAAGGCGCCCAGTCTTGCGCTTCTTTCAACGCTATCATCGAAAAGGGCTTTGGCAAGCCGAACAACGCCAAGGAATTCGCCGATCTGGCTCAGTGGGTAAACTATGATGGTTACCGGGGTATGTTCGAATCGAGAAGCTTGAACCGTAAGGGATTATTGCTGTGGATGACGCATCCGGCATGGCCTTCTATGGTATGGCAGACTTACGATTATTATTTCGAGCCTACCGCCGCTTACTTTGGTTGCAAGAAGGCCTCCGAGCCTCTGCACATTCAATGGAATCCGGTTACGGACGAGATCGAGGTAGTGAACTATAGCGCCGGCGTACGTAATGGTTTGACGGCAAAGGCTCAAATCATCAATATGGACGGTTCTATTTCATGGGAAAACGAAGTTTCCGTGGATAGTAAGGAAGATACGACCAACAAATGTATGAAACTGGATTTCCCAGCTAGCGTATCCAGCGCTCATTTCGTCAAGTTGACGTTGACAGAGAATGGCAAGATCGTATCGGATAACTTCTATCTGCGTGGCGTAGAGGAAGGCAACTACCAAGCTTTGCGTGAGATGCCAAAGGTTACTTTACGATCCAACGTGGCAACCAATAAGGGTAATGACGGTACTTGGACCGCTACCGCTACCTTAGAGAATACTTCATCCACCCCGGCTCTGATGATTCGTGTGAATGTAGTGGGCGAGAAGGATGGCGAGCAATTCCTCCCCGTCTTCTATAGCGATAACTATTTCTCATTGCTCCCGGGCGAGAAGAAAGAGATCAACATCCATTGGAAAGATGTAGATACGAGAGGCGAGACCCCGAAGGTGGTTATCTCCGGTTATAACGTGAACTAGTCAGCTAGGCTGATACCTATAAAAAATCCAACCATTCTCCGATATGAATAGGAGAGTGGTTGGATTTTTTTTGCAATTCTAAATTTCAGATTTATCTTCGGTTTTATTGTTATTTTTAATACGTTTTACTGTATGTTTAAGTTTTACGGCCATAAGATTCAACTCTATGGTAGATTCCATTTCAGTTGTATCAGCATCATCTATCAACAGATCAGATAAGAGTTGGCCAGTTCGTTTCACAATACCTTTTTGTTTTATTAGGTCAGGTTCATTTTGAATCGCATCTACATTTCGGATAAGCTCACGTAGTTTTACGAAAGAATCTATTATAGCGATAGTTGTTTGTGTGGCTCTTGGACTTTTTAATATAGTAGCCAGCATATAAAGTCCTTTTTCAGTGAAAGCTTTAGGTTCTACTGTTGATTTTTTTAAGTTTTCCATCCGGTGGAAATTTTCCACCACATACTGTTTCTCAGAGGGTTTCAATGTGAAAAAATAACCACTGGGGAACTTTTCAGGATTATTTCTCACGGCTTTGTTTATATCCCTTGTTTCTGTTTTATATAATTCTGCTACATCTCTATCTAGTAGTATTTTTTGTCCTCTTAACTCAATAATACGTTCCTCTACTTCTTTCGTTCCAATAACTTGAAGTTCATTTTCCATAGTTAAATTATTAATTTGATTTTTGTATTTATGCTTTGTATATAGAGCAAATATAGTGATTTTTTGTTCTATATACAGAGCATAGATCATTTCTTTTTACAACTTGATATAAATCTTCTTCTTATACAAGAAATATCCCGGTATCCAGTTTAATACCACGAAGAAGATAGCCCATGCTAATGAGCCTCCGAAATCGCCGAATATCGGCCTGAACAGATCCATATACATAAAGGCGGAGATACCGCTCATTCCCAGCAATACGGCCAATATATCCCCTTGTACATACAGATACAACGGGTTGATACCGAACGACTCAAAGAATAACGTCCATTTCTTCTTCCCGTTTATATCGATGATCCAGATTAATAAAGCGAGAAATAAGGAGGCGAATCCGCAAGTTACCAAGACGAACGTGCTACTCCATATCTTTTTATTGATAGGGCAACCATAGCTTAGCAAGAAACCGGCAAAAAGAATAATCGTACCGAAAATGAAGATATTACGGATAATCAACTCATTGTTCTTTTTACAATCCTGTATTACCTTTCCTACGTAGAAACCGAGTAATACATGCGCTATGCTACCAATGCAGCTCAAGAGCCCTTCCGGATCAAAGGCGATCCGTGTACCATCTGCCATATCATCGTGATACATATGCGATGTACCGAATAAAGTTCTGTCCACGATCGCTATAATGCTATCCTCCGACATTTCCATACTATGCGTGAAACCTAGTAATGCCCAGTAAAATATCAATATACCAGCGGCTACCTGCAAAATATACTTATGATTAATCGCTAATCCTATCAACGAGCCGAAGCCATATGCCAGCGCCAACCTTTGCATCACCCCAAGGATACGTAAATTCTGGAAATCGGTAAATCCATTGTAGCAAACATGCCCGAACAGATTCAGCCCTAATCCCACGAGGAATATCAATACCGTGCGTCTCAATACTTTCGTCACGCTTTCTTTCGACAGCTTGAAGTTATATTTCCGAAGCGAGAAAAACATGGAGACCCCCATGATGAACATAAAGAACGGAAATACCAAATCGGTGGGAGTGAGGCCGTTCCAACGCGCATGCTCTAAAGGCGTATATACATACTTCCATGACCCGGGGTTGTTTACCAAAATCATCCCTGCGATCGTAATTCCCCTCATCACGTCGAGGGATAGCAATCTTCCGGATTGTTGTGCCATATTGATAGTAGATTAAAAAGTTACCAATGAAAGTCCAAAGATAATGGAATTTCCTACAATATCCCTGCCTTTGGGAATACTGTTTTTAGTATATTGAAAATCAGATGTATAAAAACATGTACATGTTTTCGGAAAAACACGTACGTCTTTTTTCGGAAACACGTACGAGAATTTATGAAAACACGTACGTGTTTTTCCAAAAAGATGATGGAGATATCCAAGCGATAAGAATTTTATACAATAAGCCTAATAATCAATTATTCTTTAAGGTTTGATGAAAAATATGCCTATCTTGCGCATAGAATCTAAAGATAGGAACCAATGAGGCATTTGCTTATTTTGATATCGCTATTATCCACACTCTCATTTATAGGTTGTCGAGATGAGAGCGATGCCATATACCTAATCGATCGTGCGGAATCCTTGTTGAAATCCGATCCGGATAGTTCCCATATCCTATTGGATAGCATAGCCGTGCCCGATAATTTGAGTGATAAATTATTGGCTCGTTGGTGTATGCTATCCGGTAAAGTGGCGGACACGTTATATACGGATCTGCCCTATGTACAACAATTGCTACGTGCGCAAGCCTATTATAAGTCACACGGGACAAAGCAAGAACAAGCGAAGATTGGTTTGTATTTGGGGCGTTCGTATGTGGAAGATAAAGAGAACGAGAAAGCGATGAAGGTTTATTTGCAAGCTTTGGATATCGCTTTACGCAGTGAAGACTATAATCAAGCCGGATATATTTGTAGCTATATGGGAGATCTGTATGATTTCGAGGGTAATTATCTGTTAGGAAAGGACAAATATAAGGAAGCGGAATCTTATTTTCGAAAAGCGGGTAATATGCGAAGTTCGGCTTTCGCCTTGCGGGATGTGGGAAGAATGTATGCGTTTTCGGATTCTTTGGATATAGCGTTAATTTTTTTGTTGAAAGCGGATACTATTATAGTTGAAGTAGGTGACTCTTCTGATATAGGGACTATATATAATGGAATAGGAAATATTTATAATATGTTAGGTAATAAAGAGTTAGCTAAATTGTATTTGTGGAAAAATGTCAATATGTCAGATTTTGATGACGCACCAAGTTACAGGACATTGGCTGGTATATATATAGAAGAAGGCGATTTTAAGAATGCACGTATTTGTTTGGAGAAAGCAAGTGTACCTAGTTTTAATGATATGACCCGTTTTTCGGTACTTTATGGTTATTCTTTGTTAGAGAAAGCGGAGGGTAATTGGGAAAAGGCTTGGTTTTACTTGGATGAATATAACAGTGCCTCAGATTCGATCTTGACGATACGAAATAGGGAAAACATAATAAAAATAGAAAAGGAATATGAGCATTTAAAAATATCATTGGAAAATATGCGATTAAAATCGGATAAACAAAAGTATTTTATCTATTGGGTAATATCTGTATCTATTCTTTTAATATTATTATGGGTCTTTCAAATACGAATTGATAGAAAAAATAAAAGACTTCTTAAGCAGGAAATCGATTTGTCGAATAAGAGTAATGAATTATTCAGACTACGGGATAATTTACGTAACAAACAAGATAGATTAGAGGCTTTATCTATTCAATTGTCTGAAAAAAATGAAAAACTGAATGAACTTGATTCAAGAGAGAAACTGGAGAAAGAATATGAACAAATAAAAAAAGAAGAGGAAACCCTCGTCCTTCGGATAGCGGAACGGCGTAAGGATCTATTCTTATCATCCGCTATAGCCAAGAAAGTAATCAAGCTATCCCAAAAAGTAGTACCGGGAGCTACCAAATCTCCACTATCAGAAAAAGACTGGCAAAATATTATTACGCAAGTGAATGAGGTTTATCCTTTTTTAGCGGATCGACTCGCTGCGTTTAATTTATCTGCCGCCGAATTGCGTTATTATTATTTGAGCTTGTTGGGTTTGGATTCGATAGGTGAATCTATCCTGTTACATATCCAGCCGGATTCGGTAAACAAGCGTCGGCAGCGTGTACGCCAAAGGCTGGGAATCATAGCGAAAGAGCTTGATTTATGTGCTTATCTTATTAATAGTGTACAATAGATTGATAAACAATAGCTTCTATTAATATTGGCTTTACCCTTTGTCCTGCTAGTTGATTTATAATCAATTAAATATTAGTTGATTATGAATTTCGTTTGTCGCTTATTATTTAGCGTTATATTTGCTTGTTTCTTCTATAGGCTTGATCTTTACGTTGAAAAAATAAAAACGAAATGAGACAGCTTAAATTGTTATTAGCGGCAATAGCTTTATTATGGGCTATGCCATGCTGGGGTAAGCCTATAGATCTACATGGTAAATGGGAACATAAGAAAAAATCCATTCCAATAGGTTTGCCAATGGATGCATCGATTGAGGAGGCTAATAGAGAACTGATAGTAAACTTTCACGAGGATCTTGGTGATGTATGTGTTATCGTCACTAGTTCTACGGGAGAAGTGATCTATAATGAAAAGGTACAAACGAGTACTATGCCATATTTAGTAATACCTCTAAAAGTAAGAGATCAAGAAAAAGGAGTATTACATATAATGAATGATTATAATCATGTATTTGGGGATTTTTAAATTTAAACTTTTGTATTTGTAAATGATATAGGAGTAAAAATATAATTTTCTATTGTTTTACCTTTTAAAAAGTAGTATTATGAAAAAGGTGTATTTATTATTTATTTGCTTAGTTTTTATATCATCTTGTAATGATGATTTAGTGATGGAAAGAAATGATATATTATCTACAAATAATATAGAAATTTCTATTCATGATTCTCTTCTAATGAATAAAGACTTAGTTTTGAAAAAAGATTTTGCTAAAGCATTATCAAAAGTTTTTAATGAAAACCTAATGGCTAGAAATTTGATTAAAAACGAGGCTTTAAAAATGATTGATAATGATTATGATGTTCTTTATCAATTAGTAAAAGATGAGATGCTGGAAGATAATATTACATTTGAACAGTATATAGGGAAATATATTGAAATGGATAAATTATTATCTATTAATGAAAAGTTTCCTACTCTAACAATTTTTGTTCCAGAATTACCTAAGAATTCGTTCTCTGCTGCTCTTTGGAATACTGATAAAGAAATACCAGTTGTTGCTGTTAGAACTTGTATCAGTAACGATGTTCCTATATATGATAAGGATGGGGAAGAAAAAATTATAAAATCAGATCTCATTCCTATGTATCCTATTGTTGTATTAAAGGATAATGAAAGAATCGTAGCGAATGAATATAGTAATTTGTCTAGAAGTAATTTTAGTAGTACTAATTTTACTTTTTCTTCTAAATCGGGAATAACTTATTCTTTTCTTGGAGAATCTTTTAATAATATGAAACAAAAAAACATTTTAAGATCTCGAAATGTAAATAAAAGTATGAAAGATAGATTACAAAAATCAGTTGATGCATATAATATTTATAAAAATAAGGATGGATGGCATAGGGACTATATATATTATGATATGGTTCCAGGT
>ENA-ORNB01001453-ORNB01001453.1-human-gut-metagenome-genome-assembly--contig:-NODE-1453-length-16836-cov-2.863536_pt1 | contig 16836 bp, 14 predicted proteins | sample MGYA00242112_ERZ509016 | MGnify/ENA primary metagenome ERZ509016 (study PRJEB26280, sample SAMEA2338705) | human gut metagenome | biome: human gut; feature: human-associated habitat; material: faeces...
AAACCCCCCGGTACCGTCGTCCACCACCACCGACGAAAAGCGCTCGTCGGTCATGTAAACAGGCAACTTCGTTCGGCCATAAAGTCGCTTGGCAAAATTCAAGGCCATGCGTGTGGCCGGTTCCGCCGATCCGTCGCGCTGTGTGGGCAGCCCCACAACAAATGCCGACGGCTCCCATTGGACCACCAGATCGGCAATGACCTGCCATTTGGCATCCTTTCCGGCGCCGGCCTGAATAATGCACAGCGGTCGTGCCGAACCCGTCAGCGTCGAACCGACGGCCACGCCGATTCGCTTTTCGCCGAAATCAAACCCTAAAACGGTGCCTTCAACCATACTTTCCATTCATTGTCATCAATGACCGCCTCCGCGGTTTAAGGCCCTTCATTTTATTTTGGTTTCGCGCGATGCGTTTATGATGAGAATGTTTTTCCGTTTTAGTTTGTGAAAAGACACATTATGGTTGAAAACGTTCTTCAAAAACTCTGCGAGAAATTTGATGCTGGTCATGCTCGCTATCGCGTCGTGCATCACCCCGCAGGCGACCGCTCCAGTGAATCGGTTGCCAAAGTGCGCGGTACCGAGGTGGGACAAGGCGCCAAAGCACTGGTGTGCATGGCCAAGGGAAACGGCGTCAAACAATACGTCCTTGCCGTGCTGCCGGCCGACCAGCAAGCCGACCTTAAAATGCTCGCGCATGCTCTGGGCGCCACCCGCGCCGGTCTTTGCAGTCCCGAAGAAGTAATGGAACTCACCGGTTGCATTCTGGGTGCCGTGCCGCCCGTCGCATTGCATGAAAAACTTCTCGGCGTTGCCGACCCGACGCTTTTTACCCGTTACGAAGAGCTCGCCTTCAATGCGGGAGCGCGCGACGTCTCCATCATCATCAACACCGAAGATTTCCACCGCATCGTGGCGCCGAAAGAAATTTCTTTCCTCAAATCGTCCGAACCTACTGAAATTGAATAAAATTTGCGCCCCTTTTCGAAATCCCTCGAAGGGGCGTCCAATTTTCTTTTTTCAGTGTCAAATGCCGCACATTGTTTTTGCTTCCATCCTGAGCTCGGCACTCACGCCCATCACCCTGATTTCAGGCGTGGGGCTGCTGCTCATGGCCATGTCGGCCCGCTATGCACAAGCCTGCGACCGCGTCCGCGAGAATCTTCGCCAACAAGGACGCTCTCCGGATTTTGACCCGGGCATCGAAGAACGTCTGATTCTCAACTATCACCGAGCCGAACTGCTGCGCAAAGCCATTCTTTTCGTCGTGCTATCGGCAGCCAGCTCCGGCCTGCTCGTTTTGGCTTCCACGCTCGAAGGCATGTTTGGAGTTGATCTTTTGATCGCCAAGCACGTCCTATTGCTGTGCTGTGTCGGCTTGATCGTCGTCTCCACCTTTTTCTTTGCGCTTGAAGTGACCACGTCGCTCAAAGCTCTGGCACTGCGCAAGGAACAGGAAAGCGCCATCCGCCGCCGTCGTTTCACCAACTAATCTGCCCGGTTGCCATGAATCACATTGATTTCACGCTGATCCTCAGCTCGGCACTTACGCCGATTACGCTCATTTCGGGCGTCGGTCTTCTGCTTTTAACGATGTCGGCTCGCTACGACCACACAACCGCACGCGTCCGTCAGCTTCTGCACGCCGATGAAATGACGGGCGGCACCGATCCGCATCTGGCCGAAGCCATCGAACTCATCTTTCATCGTGCCGAACTGCTGCGCAAAGCGATTCTCTTTGTGGTGCTCTCGGCGGCCTGTGCGGGGCTGCTCGTTCTAACAAGCACGCTCGGAGCCATTTTCGATTTGGATCTCGACACCGCCAAGCATGTTTTCCTGCTCGCCTCTGTGGCCATGATCGTGATTTCCACAGCGTACTTCTCGCTTGAAGTGGGAACCTCACTCAAAGCTCTCGGCATCAGCGTACACCACTGACGAAACAAAGGCGCCCGCGGGCGCCTTTGTCGTGGTTCTGAATGGCCGCTACTTATGAAGCCTTGTCGGCAACAGGAGCCACTTCGGCAGATTGCTCTGCCGGTTTGACTTCATCCGTCACTTTGGGTGCAACCTTACGCGCAGTCGACCTCTTTGCCGTAGGCATTCTTGTCGTTGTCTTTTTCGCGACAGTCTTTTTTACGAGAGCCTCTTGCCTCTCTTCAGTCGGCGTGGCCGTCTTCTTTGCCGCTGTTCGTTTGACCGCTGTCTTGCGAACGGTCTTCTTAACGATTGGCTTCGATTCTTCGCCCTTTGAAGCTGCTTCGACAGGCGGTTCCACTGCCGTAGTCTCAACCGGTGTCCCCGGTTCGGTCACAGCAACCTTTTTCGGAGCCGCCCTTTTCACGGCAGGTTTCCTAATCGCTTTAACTGGCTTCTTTTCTTCGGCAACATCCCCTTGCACGGAGCTTGCCTCCTGAACACTCTCAGGTGCCGGCTTCTTGACAGGAGTCTTCTTAGCGGGTTTCTTTGTCGCCTTCTTCTTTTCCTTGACCTTTTCTTGCAGGAAAGCAACCGCTTCGGGCGAATCCTTCAGATAAGCCAACAGAGCCACACGACTGCGACGCACATCGGCCGCGTTCTCAAACTTGGCCTGAAGCGCTTCAACGGCGTCACGAATGGTCAGTACTTTAAGTACGGCAACCATTTGCTTTTCTGCATCAACCGCAGCGCTTTGGGTTGCAGCAACGGGAGCCGCCGTAGCGGGCTTGACCGATTCAACCTCCACGGTCTTCACGGGCGCGGGGCGCACGGAAGCCTCCGGCTCATCGATATTTACGGTCTTAACCGGTGCTTCCCCCTCGGGACGCATCGTTGTCCATTCGTAATTGAGCGCCTTGCGGCTTTTTGCCATGCTTCGCTTGCCAAGCCATTCAAAAAAACCTCTGATCTTCTGCAAAATCATTTCTTTCTCCTCGGTTTGCAGGATCTGCTCTCAATCCACGTTCACAACGCCCGCGTCTGCGTTCAAACACAGGTCATCCGTTTGAGTCTACACCACGACCGCCGCACATACGGATCTTGCGGGAAATTTCACTCCAAAAATCCTACGTGATGCCCGCAATGAGGCTTTTTGGATACAACCCATTAAGCAACGAGCTTTTCAAAAGCCTGCTGCAGATCGGCAATCAAATCCTTAGGATCTTCCAGACCGACAGCCACTCGCACCATGCGGTTGAAAGGCGAGTTTCGTTCGGTTCGCTTGCCGTAGCCCGGAATCAACAAACTTTCGAAGCCACCCCAGGAGTAGCCTCGCCCGAAAATTTTTAGCGCATCAATCATCGGCGCCAATTTGCCGTCGAATTCCGGCTTAAAGACCACGGAAAAAAGCGTTGTCCCGCCCGTAAAGTCGCGCTTGAAAATCGCATAATCCGGATGGCTTTCAAGAACCGGCCAGAGCACCTTTTCAACCTCGGGACGATTCTGAAGCCAGGCAACCACTTGCTTGGCGTTTTCAAAAGCCGCTTCAATGCGCGCTTTCATCGTGTGCAAACCTCGATAAGCGACATAAACGTCGTCGGGCGTTGCGGTCTGTCCCATTGTTGTCACAGCGTCAAACACCTTGGGCCAGGCTTTTTCGTTGCAGCACACCACGCCCATCATGATGTCGGAATGTCCAGCAATGTATTTGGTAGCGGCATGCACAACCACATCAACGCCCACGGCCAGAGGCTTGAAGTAAAGAGGCGTCGCCCACGTGTTGTCGATCACACTCCAGACGCCGTGCTTCTTGCATTCGGCAGCAATCGCCGGCACATCAGGCAATTCAAAGCTGTGAGAACCCGGAGTTTCCATCACGAAAGCCGTCGTGTTGGGCTTGAACTTCTTTTCAATATCCGCGCCGATATAAGGATCGAAAAACTCTACTTCCACACCCATTTTCACGAGAATCTTTTCAGCAAAGTCACGCGTGGGGCCATAGATTGTGTCCATGAAAAGCGCATGACACCCAGCATGCACAAATGCAAAAAGCGGCGTTGTCGTGCTCGCCAGTCCCGATGCAAACGCCCAGACGCCCGCGGCGCCCTCGAGCGTTTTCATAGCTTCGTAAAACGCTTGATGCGTTTCCGTGCCCCAGATACCGTACGTGGGCACATCCTCGATCAATTGGTTGCGATGTTCCTCGCGCTCAATCATGTCCTTGACAGACTCGTGCAGCACGGTTGAGCCCTTGACAATCGGCGGGTTGACGAAACGATGTTCCTTATTGCGGTGACGCCCTGCATGCACCAAAACCGTTGCAGGTCCCGCCTGCATGTAATCAATCGAGTCACTCATGAGTTTTCCTTGAATCCGATACGCCGCCTATGCTACCGAAAACGACGGCTACGCGCGCTTTCCGGGAGCGATGTATTCACGAATGATTTGAAGCACCTCGCGGCCGTATCGTTCAAGCTTCACTTCCCCAACGCCCGAGGCTTGCGCAAGCTGACCGCTGTTGACCGGACGGAGCCGCACGATATCTTCGAGGGTAGCGTCATTGAAGACCTGATAAGGCAATTTTCCCGTTTCGCTGGCCTTTTCCCGCCGCCATTGCTTCAAGCGCTCAAAAATGACCAGATCCTCGCCCGTAAGTTCCTCAAAGACACGACGACGCCGTTTGGCCGGCTTCTGCGTACTGCGAATGAAAATCTGTTCATCACCCTTTAACAGCCCCCTCGCCTGACCAAGCGTTAGGCCGCCCATATTGTGTGCTTCCACACGCACAATGTCTCGGGCGATAAGCTGACGCAAAATGCGCCGCCACTCTTCGGCCGACAAGTGTTTGCCGATGCCAAACGTGGAAAGTTTGTCGTGACCGTTTAAAAGAATGCGGTCGGTAAGTTCACCCTGAAGAACCTGCACGATGTAGTTGGCGCCGAAGGGCGTACCGCCTGCCTGATTAACGCGCCAAATGCAGCTCACCAAACGCTTGGCGTCTTCGGTAACTTCTTGCATCTTGGGCGGCTCAAGACAATTGTCACAGTTTCCGCAGGGACCGGACTCTTCGCCGAAATAACGCAGAATCATCTGTCGCCGGCAGCCCGCGGTTTCCGCCAGAGCAAGCATCGCTTCGAGCTTGGTGCGAGTCAGCCGCGCATACATTTCGTCACCGCCGCCCATCTCCATGAGGCGACGCTGATTGACTGCGTCAATCAAACCGTAGGCCATCCATGCATCTGCAGGCTTTCCGTCTCGTCCGGCGCGTCCCGTTTCCTGAAAATAATTTTCGATGCTTTTGGGCATATCCAGGTGCGCCACAAAGCGCACGTCGGGTTTGTCGATGCCCATGCCGAAAGCGATGGTGGCCACCATCACCACACCATCTTCGCGCAGGAAGGTTTCAAGATTGGCAGTGCGCTCCTCGTGAGTCATGCCGCCGTGATAAGCCAACGCACGAAGTCCGTGACTGCAAAGTGTTTTGGCGACGTCCTCCGTCGTTGCACGATACATGCAGTAGACGATGCCCGTGTCGCCGGCATGCTCTTCCTTGATGAAGTCGACAAGCTCGCGCAACGTTTCGGCGGGCTTTCTTTTTTCAGCCACGCGGTAACGAATGTTAGGGCGATCGAAACTCGCAACGAATTCTTTGGGCTCGATCAGAAGCTTCTCAACGATCTCCCGGCGCGTGTTGAGGTCTGCCGTGGCCGTGAGTGCCACACGAGGCACCTCGGGCCACTGCTCGCGCAGCATCGAAAGCGCTCCGTACTCAGGACGAAAATCGTGCCCCCACATCGAAACGCAGTGCGCTTCGTCAATCGCAAAAAGCCCCACCTTGATACGCTTTAAAAGCTCAACGGTGCCGGGCATCACCAGTCGTTCGGGAGCGACATAAAGCAGTTTGATGTTGCCTGCGGCAAGCTGCCGCTGCACATCACGCTGCTGCGGCCAGCTTAAGGCAGAATTGAGGTAGGCCGCCGAAATGCCCAACTCTTCGAGACCTGCCACCTGATCGGCCATGAGAGCAATCAGAGGAGACACAACAATCGTCACCCCTTCGCGCAGCAAAGCCGGGATCTGATAACACAAACTCTTGCCGCCGCCGGTGGGCATCAGAACAAGTGCGTCGCGCCCTTGAGCCAACGTTTCGATCACATCGGCCTGAAAGCCGCGAAAGTCATGCAATCCGAACACCCGATGAAGAATGCCGTGCGCTCTCGTCAAAATTGTGCTCGCCGAATCAGCCAAAACCGTCTCACCAAAAAAGCGGCACGTCCCGAATCGAGTCGTGCCGCACGAATCGCTAACAGCTGCGGATTTTAGCGTTTTGCGTTCGTCAGATGTCCTTCAAAGCTTCCTGCACTTCAGCTTGACGCTGAGCCTTGTTGCGATCCAAAAGCATGCAAGCCGCTGCCGTAAAGAGCACATCCGAAGAGGAATTGAGCGCCGTTTCACAGGAATCCTGCACCACGCCGATCACGAAACCCACGGCCACCACCTGCATGGCGATGTTGCTGTCAAGCCCAAAGAGCGAACAGGCCAACGGAATAAGCATAAGCGAGCCGCCGGGCACACCCGCTGCGCCGCAGGCGCAAAGGCTTGCCACCACGCACAACAGAATGGCCGTCGGAATGTCCACCGCCACGCCCATCGTATAAGCAGCTGCCAAACTCAAGGTTGTGATCGTGATGGCGGCACCGGCCATGTTTATTGTGGCGCCGAGCGGAATCGAGAGCAGATAGACGCTTTCATCAAGTCCAAGACGCTTGCACAGATTGAGATTGACGGGAATGTTAGCCGCCGAAGAACGCGTAAAAAACGCCGTGATGCCAGACTCGCGGAGCGTCTGGAACGTGAGCGGATACGGGTTTTTGCGAATGCAGAACCAAACGATCAGAGGATTCAACACCAACGCCACAAAGAGCATGCTGCCCACCAGCAGAATCAGCAGCTGAGCGTAATTGACCAGAAGTTCCAGCCCCTCGGTTGCAAAGGTGCTTGCCACCAATCCGAAAATACCGATCGGCGCACAACGAATCACGATGCGAACAATAAATTCCACACCGTCGGCGATGTCGTTCATCACCAGTCGGGTCGTGTCACTGGCCTTGCGAATGGCAATGCCCAGACCGATCGCCCAGAAAAGGATGCAGATATAGTTGCCCTGCATCAGCGCTTTGACGGGATTGTCAACGACACTGTAGACGAGGTTCTTGAGCACTTCTCCGATGCCGCCGGGCGCAGCAACCTCCTTTGCGTCGGCAATCAGGTTCACCGACACGGGGAAAAGGAAGAAAGTAATAACCGCCGTCGTTGCCGCCGCAAAGGTGCCCACAAGGTAGAGCACCAAAATCGGTCGCATGTGTGCGGCCGTGCCTGACTGATGGTTTGCAATGGCCGCTGCCACCAGGACGAAAACGAGAATCGGGGCCACCGCCTTCAATGCCGACACGAAAAGGCCACCTAAAATGCCCACGGATCCAGCTGCGCCCGGAGCAACGAGAGCAAGAAGGATGCCGAGCACCAAAGCAATCACGATTTGCTTCACCAGGCTGCCGCCCAGAATCAGCGGCATGGCCCGATGCATCAAACGTCGAGGTTTCTGATTCATTCGTATTGACTCCCTGCGAATGTATAAATGTTTGTTTCAGTATTGTGACAATTCAAAGACAAAAAGGCTCTAGGCAATACGCCTCAAAACGAGCGTTTCGTATCAATCGGTTGCACTTTTAAGTCGTTTCAGGACGTTTTGACGGCCCGTACGACGAAATCGGTCACCAACACCTCGCCGGTCTTCGGATCCGTAAGCGTCTTCAGTACCGTACTTTGCGCCTGTGCGCCCAGCTCGGAAAGCGTACTGACGTCCCATTCCGGACGCATCCGGCGGCTCAAAGGCAGTTTTGCCGCAATATCGTCAATCACGCGAGCATCCACGCCGAGCATCTGATGGTCGCTTCTGTCTTCCCACGCCTTATGTACCCGTGCATAGCGCTCGTCAAACAAGTAACGGTAATGATTACCGTCAAAAACGAGCAGTACGCCGCCGGGCTTTAGAACTCGCAACCACTCGCGGTAGGCCGTCTGAGGCAGTTCAAGATTCCAAACAAGATTACGCGAGCAGACGCAATCAAACGTGTTATCGGCAAAAGGAAGAAGCTGTGCGTCGCCAAGCACCGCATCAATGCACACTCCTGTCGCACTTGCTCGTTCACAAGCCATTCGCAGCATCTCGGTACTCGCGTCAAACGCCGTAACGGCGTAACCCGCTTTTGCGAGCATCACCAAAAAAAAGCCCGGACCGCAACCGACATCAAGCACCGATCCCTCGGCAGCAACCGTTTTAAACCACGGCAAATACACGTCCTGAAGCGACGCTTTGAATTCGTCGTCAACTTGAAGTGCGTACCCCTGTGCGCGTCGGTTCCAATACTGCGCGATTTGCGGCAACACCGACTGACTGTTTTCATTTCGAATCACAACGTTCTTTCCTTCAAAATGTGCCTTTCCTCATGCTACGAGAAAAACTGCCGCACCGTGTAAACCGTCGGCATTATTTTTTCCACCTTTTTCGTCTTGTCTGTACTCGTCATCTCACGATCAACAGAGCTTTTCGTTAATATCGGGTTGTTTTCGTCCGGTCACTACCGGTGCAGTACCGCTTCCTTTTTTTCTTGCATGAAACTGCCGTCACGACTGAGGTTCATATACGCCTGCATCTTTCTGGATGCTCTGGGCATCGGCCTCATCATTCCCGTTTTACCCCGCTTGATCGGCGTACTGACCGACACGCGCGACGAGCAGATGTGGTGGTACGGCGCCATCATGCTGAGTTACGGAGTCATGCAATTTCTGGCTTCGCCTCTTCTGGGCGCCTTGTCGGACCGTATCGGCCGTCGTCCCGTTCTGTTAAGCGGCATCTGCGGCCTGGGCATCATGTTTGCGGTGCCCGCGCTGAGCACTTCTTTGACGGCCATTCTCGCCAGCCGTATCTTCGGCGGTCTTCTTTCTGCCAATATTTCCGTCGCGCAGGCCTACATTGCCGATGTCACCACGGGGTACGAACGCGCGGCCGCCTTCGGCCGAATCGGTGCCGTGTTCGGCGCGGGCTTTCTGATCGGCCCTGCTTTAGGCGGCATTCTGGGCGGAAATAACCCGCATCTTCCCTTTATTGCCGCCAGCATCGTCACGCTTCTCAATTTCGGTTATGGGCTGTTCGTGCTCCCCGAGTCAATTGCACAGCGAAGCACCGAACCCGTAAGCCTACGAAAAAATAATGCCTTCGGCAGCCTCGCGCATCTGCTCAAGCTGCCTCAAATCCGCATCTTTGTCCTTACGCTCGCGTTTTTCAGTCTGGCCAACAGTCTGATGCAGTATTCTTGGGCGCTTTACACCGAGTTTCGCTACGGCTTTACACCGCGGGAAATCGGGCTCACCATTTTCGGTTTAAGTCTGGGCATCGCCGTCGTGCAGGGCTATTTCCTGCAGCGATTACTGCTTTACATTTCTCCCGTCAAACTCACACTAACGAGCCTTGCTTTGGGCGTAGCACTGTTAATCGGCGTCGCCCTGAGTCCCACAGGACTGACAGCAGGCATCTGCTTTTGCCTGTATGCCCTTTCGGCCTCGGTTACGCCGTTGCTGTCGGGCGCTGTCAGCCGACGCATGCCCATGAGCGTGCAAGGAGCCACCATGGGCACAGTGAGCTCCATTCACTCCCTCATGGGAGCTATCGCTCCGGCCTTTACTACACCCATGTTGATGTGCGCAGGGCATCATCCCGATGACATTCTCGCCGGTCTGCCTTTTTTCGGTGCAGCAACCTTATGTCTGTGCGCTTTGCTGGTGTTTGCCGCGGCAAGCCGCAAGTTACTGGCAGAAGAAAGACGAGAAAACGAAGATTTTCTTGAAGACTAGTACGCCCGAGACTACGCTTCGTCCTTGCGCTTTAGCTTGAGCATCTGCAGGATACTGAGCAGTTGCTCTACGGCCACTTCTTTTCCCTTGGCATCCATCAAATTCGGATAGGTCTCCTTGATCACTTCGGGCGAAGAAGCCACCACCAATAAACACGGAGACATGACGGCCATCACGATGGTTTCAATTTCCGGTCCTTCATCGGGAATTCCCAAATACGCCGCAATAATCCGACGAATGGACATCACATGTTTGGTGCCGCTTGCACGTACCACGCGAATAAATTCTTCCGACGGTCCCGTAAACACTTCCCGTGCCCATAATGCCAAATGCCACTGGCCGCGGCCCCTGGGAGCCATGAGGAATGTTTCCAACACTCTGCGAACTTTCTCGAGCGGCTCTGCATTGCTCTGAAAGTATTCTTCCAACTTTCCGTCAATGAGTCCTTCCGGAATCTGCCGAACCACCTCCCGATAAAGCTCGTCACGGCTTCCGAACCAGTAGTTGACGCTGGCTGCGCTGACACCGGCCAGTTTGCACACATCCTTAGCCCGTACCGAAGCCCAGCCGTGCCGGGCCGCCAAAATTCCTGCAGCATCGACAAGCGCCTGGCGTGTCGCCTGCCCGTCCGTTCTTGCTTTCGCTGTCTTTTTTCTCATAGTCGTTTTTTGAAGTAGTGGTATGCAAAGGGAAGACTGACTGCCGCCACAGCAGCTGTCGGAACCATGGTGTAAGCAATGTGCGCCCAACTGGCATCCGCCAAATAGATGCGCCGCACGCTCAACAACGCAAAGCGAAGCGGGTCAGCCCAAGTGATTGTCTGAATCCAGTCGGGCATGTTGTCAACAGGGGTAAAAAGCCCCGAAAGCAATACCATCGGAACGAGCGTCACAAACGCAATCAAAAGCCCCTGCTGCATGGTTTTGCTGTAAGCCGAAATGGCAAGTCCCAGCCCAACGATGGACAGTACAAAGACCGCCATCACGGCATAAATTTTCAGAATGCTGCCCATCAGCGGCACCTGAAACCAAAACACCGAAATCAGGAAGATCAACGTCCCCTGAAAAATGCCGATCAGAATCGGCACCACCGCCTTGGAAGCCAGCAACTCCTCGGTCGTGAAAGGCGTTACCAACAACTGCTCAAAAGTTCCCATTTCGCGTTCTCGGGCAACTGACAGCGCCGAGAGCACCATGATCTGCAACATCGAAAGCATCATGATGAGCGCAGGCAAAATAAACCACTGTGTGAGATTGTTGGGGTTATATAGATATCGAATACTCTCAAAAACGGTCCCCGCCCCCGACACGTTGCCCGCGATAATCGACAAATATCCGGCCGCCAGCTGCGCGGTTGTGGAATTGCGGCCGTCAATGATCACCTGCACCTGCGCGACTTGGCCCTCCGAAAGTTTCTCGGCATAGTCCTGCCCGATCACCAATACGACAAGCGCTTTGCCCGAGTCGATCGCCGGCGCAATCTGGGCGGTATTTTGCAGTGTCATCACCCGATCGAAAACCGCACTTTCGTCTACAGCGCGAATCAATTCGGCGCTCTGTCTGGTCTTGGACATATCCAGCAATGCATATGGAGCGTAGTCGAGATTGAAGGTCGCCACATACCCGAACAAAATGACATACAAAACCAAAGGCCCCACAAGAATCATGCGGCTTGTGCGGTCCTTGAGCGTCGTCAAAAGCTCTTTGTGCATCAGCGCGCGAAACCGTGCGCTGCGGTGAATCAGCAACTGCAGCAATCTCGTCATTTTCGAAGCCTCTTTTGACACAAGCGGTAAGATGCCGTAAAGGCAGCCGCAAAAAGTGACAAGATCGCCATGTTTTTCGTCACGAGTTCCTCCATGCCGCCGGTGAGAAAACCCACCTTAAGCACTTCAAGGTAGTACACGGGCGGCAGGTAGTGCGCCATGGCATCGGCCCAGGCGGGCGCTGAGCGCAAATCAAAAATAAACCCTGAAAGGATCACGGCCGGCAAGAAACTCACGAGCACCGTGACCTGAGAAGCCAAAAACTGAGAACGGGTCACGCCGGAAATCACCAGCCCCAATCCCAAGCCCATCAGCAGGTACAAAGCCGAAGAGCTCAAAATGAGCCAAAAGCTGCCGCGCACCGGCACTTCGTAGAGAAAATAGGCCGCAGTCATGCAAAGCGCCCAGCCGAGCATTCCCAGGCAGAAGTACGGGAAGGTCTTGCTTACCAAGATGGCCGAGGGCGATGCAGGTGTCGCAATCATCGCTTCCATCGTGCCGCGCTCCCACTCACGCGCCAATACCAGACTCGTCATCATGCAACCCGTAAGCGTAAGCACAATCACAAAAAGTCCCGGAACCAAATACCAAGTACTGATGACCGATTCGTTAAACCAGATGCGCGGCACCACAACGATGCCCGCTCCTTCGGACTCACCCGCCATCGCAATGCCGGCGGCACCCGAGACCGCATTGACAATCATGGTGGCGCGCGGTGCATCAATCCCGTCAACCACAATCTGCCGCGACACGCTCGAAGTGTTTTGCTTTTCAAAGACTGCCAACGCTTCAATCTCGAAACTTTCCAGGGCCTTTAGAGCATCGCTTCGAGCAACGTAGACGGTTGTCTTGAACGATTCGTTGGCAACGAGGCTTGCTGTGATGCGCTCCGTTTGCTCGGTGCGCACTGTATCAACCACACCCAAGCGAATGTTGCGAACGTCAAAAGAAAGCCCGTAGCCAAACAAAATGATCAGCATCAAAGGCATGAAAACGCCGAGCAAAATGGCGCTTTTGTCGCGCAGAATCTGGCGCGTTTCTTTAAGCGTAAGCGCAACAGCGTGCGTAAGCCACAAAGAAAAGACATTCATGAGGCCTCCTTTCGGCGATCGGCCTCTGCATGGCGTGCCTGCGTCACTACGCGAATAAACGCTTCGTTCATCGTCGCGCAACCGGAGCGTACCGCTTCGGGCGTTCCCAAAATCAAGCTTTTGCCTGCATCCTGAATCAAGATGCGATCGCAGTAAAGCGCCTCTTCCATAAAGTGCGTCGTCACCACCACCGTGGTTCCGTTTCGCGCCAACGCCGTCACCCAGCGCCAGAATCGACGGCGGGTCGGAATATCGGCCCCACTCGTAGGCTCGTCCAAGAAGAGAATCTGGGGACGGTGCAACAAGGCCGTTGCCATAGACAGCCGTTGCTTGTAACCGCCGGGCAAGGTGCCCGCGGCGCGCGAGGCAAATGTTTCCAAACCAAAGGCTTGCAGAACCTGCGCAATGCGCTGTTTTCCGCGCGAGCCGGTCAGTCCGTAGGCCCCTGCAAAGAACGTGAGGTTTTCCAGCACAGACAGTCCGGGATAAAGCGAGAACTTCTGCGACATATAGCCCAAAAGCTCCCGGGCCTTTTCGCGAGCATGTCGCACGTCAATGCCTGCCACACAAAGTTCGCCTTCGGAGACTTCCAACAATCCGCACAGCATCTTGAAGGTCGTCGTCTTGCCTGCGCCGTTGGGACCGAGCAGTCCGAAAATCTCACCGCGCGCCACGTCAAAGTCTGTCTTGTCGACGGCAACGAAGGAACCGAAACGACGCACCAGTCCCTTGGCATGGATCACACTGTCGGAGTTCCCCGTGACTGCCGGATCGGAGTCTGCGATTGCAGAAGATTCAAACAGCGACAAACTTTTCTCGGCTTCAAGCCGCCAGTCGCCTAAAAACTCCTTTCGCAACACCAGATAACCATCTTCGAGCGTACTCGGGCGCTCGGTAAAGCGCACGCCGGGATATAGCGCTTGCAGCTTCTGCGCGTCACTGGTGCCGTTTGTCAGAAGCCGAACACCGGCCGCCTCCGGCACGGCATCCAGAAGATGTTCCGTATCGGCAATAAGGCGATCCTGCAGCAGACGCACCGGCAACTCTTTTTTTTCCTGTTCGGCAAAAAAAGTGCAACCTTGAGCATGGCGGGCAATCGACTCGGGCGTGCCGGTCACGCGCATATGGCCTTCCTCAAGAATGATCACGTCATCGCAAAGCGCCGCTTCGTCCATGTAAGTGGTCGCCACCACGATAAGCATGTCCCTCGCGGCGGCATTTTCGCGCAGGATACGCCACAAGTCGCGTCGTGAGAGCGGATCGACACCGACGGTCGGTTCGTCAAGCAACAAAATCCGAGGGCGGTTCAGCAGCGCACAGGCAAGCCCCAGTTTTTGCTTCATTCCCCCCGAGAGCCTTCCCGCCGGACGTTCGGTAAACGCAGTGAGCGCCGTCATCTCGAGAAGTTCTTTTGTCCGCTCTTTTCTCTGCTCTTCAGACAAACCGAACAAATCGGCATAAAGCTTGAAGTTTTCCGCAACGCTCAAATCTTCATAGAGCCCGAACTTCTGCGGCATATAGCCGCACTGCTTTTGCAAATGAGCGAGCTTTTTGCCGTAAAGCTCTTCGCCAAACACCAGCACATGCCCCGCCGAAGGTGGCAAAATGCCCGCCGCAATGCGCATGAGTGTCGTCTTGCCCGCTCCATCGGCGCCCACAAGTGCCACAAGGCGCGAAGCGGCAAAGCGCGCCGTGATCCCGCTTAGGATTTCGCCAGCTCCCTTCTCCGAACGACACACGGACTCAAAGGCAAGAGCGCTGTCGCACACTTTGTCCGCAGTCAAGCCAACCGCTTCGTCAGACATACCTGCAATTCCGTCACTCGATCAATTGAACCGTGGCCGGCATACCCAGACGAAGACGATGGAGAGGATCCTGAACGGTAACACGCACTTCGTAGACCAGCGCCGTTCGCAGCGCTTCGGTCTGCACTGTCTTAGGCGTGAATTCCGCAACGGTCGACACAAAACCCACCGTGCCTTCAAACGGTTCCTGAGGATAGCTGTCGGAAAAAACCTTCACTTTCTGCCCCACAGCAATCTTTCCGAGATTGACCTCATCAATCCAGGCCCGCACCCACATGGGCTCCATCAGCGCGACCTCATAAACTGGAGAGGCAGCAGAGACCATGTCGCCTTCTTTGAGGCGACTGCGCACAATGCCGTCGGAAGGTGCCTTGAGTTCGCAATTGCGCAACGCGCGAGCGGCATCGTCAAGGCCGGTCTTGGCCAGCGCCACATTGGCTCGCGCCACGTCAATCTGTTCGATACGCGTTCCTGCAAGCAGCAGATCAAGATTCTTTTTGGAGGCCAAAGCCTGAGCCTGAGATACACGCGCCTGCGAGCAAGCCTGATCGACCATTTGTTCAGTCGTTGCCTGCCCGAGCTTTCGCTCGCGCTTACAGATGCGCTGAGCCAGCGCTGCCGATGCAGCATTGGCCTTGTAAGTGGCTCGCGCCGCATCAATTTCTTCAACACGGGATCCGGCAAGCAGCAAATCAAGTTCTTTTTGGCGTACTTCAAGCGTAGCGCGGGCATTGTCCAGCGCAATGGCGTAACGCTCATCGTCAAGCTTGGCAAGCACATCACCCGTCTTTACCGTGTCACCCTCTTCCACCAACACCTGTCCGATACGGCCTGATTCCTCAAACGCCAAGTCCACCGTGCGCATGTCAACGCTGCCGTAGATCTTCAAGGAGTCTCCCGCTGCATTACGGTCGGAAACATAAACGTAGCCGAGTCCGGCTGCCACGCACAATGCCAGCAACGCGAGCCCGATTTTTTTGGACGCCATTTACCGCTTTCCTTATTCGGTTCTTTTATTTGAATTCTAATTGGAATTTGAATTCAAAAGTCAAAAAAAGAAACCCTCGTCTTGCACAGGCGGCCCTCTCTTGCCAGCCGCCCGTGCAAAACCGGATTTCAAAGAAGTCTGGCCGTCAGATGTCTTCGCTCACCATATCGATGGCACCGCACGGGCACTCGTTGGCACAAATGCCGCACCCCTTGCAGTAATCGTAATTGAACTTGAACTTCTTGCCGGGACCAAGCTTGATGACTGCATTGTCAGGGCATACCCCGTAGCAGTTATCGCACTCAAAGCAATTACCGCAGCTCATGCAGCGACGCGCTTCAAAAAGAGCGTTTTCTTCGGTCAGACCGTGCTGCACTTCATCAAACGTGGTCGTGCGGCGCGCAAGGTCAAGCATCGGACGAACCGTCTTCGGCGCATCAGCGTAGTACCAAGTATGCAAACGATCGAAGCTTGCCAAAGGCGCCTTGGGCGGCTCAACGTACTTCTCACCCTTGAGATAGGACAGCCAGCGCCGGTATAAAGCATCCTGATAGCGCTGCGGCTCCACCTGCCGCCACCGTCACGTTTTTGTCGCCCTTGACCATGTCACCGCCGGCGAAAATGCCGGGCACCGTCGTCATCATGGTTTCGTCAACCAAAAGCTCGTCGTCCTGAGCCTGCAGTCCGGGGAAGTTGGCGAGGAACCCGAGATTGGTCTGCTGACCGAGCGCCAGCACCACCGTATCGACGGCGATGTTTTCGTAGACACCCGTACCGCGCGGCTTGCCGTTTTCGTCAAGCTCCATCTTCTCGATCTTAATTTCGCCACCTTGTGCCTCACGAATGGTCGAGAGCCACTTCATGTTGACGCCTTCTTCGATGGCCTCCTGAATTTCGGTCTGATGCGCCGGCGCGCGATCGCGCGTACGGCGGTACACCACCAGGGGTTCAGCACCCATGCGTCGCACGGTACGTGCCACGTCGATAGCTGTGTTGCCGCCACCGTAAATGGCCACGCGGCGACCGAGCATCGGCTTTTCATCCTCGGCAACGTCCTTAAGAACGCTCACCGCGTCCAGAACGCGCGAGGCGTCGCCCGCTGGGATATAGGTGCGTCGAGCCAAATGTGCACCCACGCCCAGGAACACAGCGTCGTACTTGCCTTCCTTCATTTCCTGTGCAAGATCGGTCACTTCGCGGCCGTATTCGATCGTCACCCCCGTGCGCACAATGCGCTCGATTTCCGCATCGAGTACTTCACGGGGCAGACGATACTTCGGAATACCGTAACGCATCATGCCGCCGCCGGCCTGTGCACCTTCGACCACGTGCACGGTGTGGCCAGCCTGGCGCAGATGG
>ENA-ORNB01001457-ORNB01001457.1-human-gut-metagenome-genome-assembly--contig:-NODE-1457-length-16806-cov-3.603845_pt1 | contig 16806 bp, 10 predicted proteins | sample MGYA00242112_ERZ509016 | MGnify/ENA primary metagenome ERZ509016 (study PRJEB26280, sample SAMEA2338705) | human gut metagenome | biome: human gut; feature: human-associated habitat; material: faeces...
CGGAAGGAAAGATTAAAGTGGTGGAATTGAATGATAACAATATTGGCCGTGATGCGAGCGAATTGCTTCGTAAGGTGGAAGCTGCTCAGTTTGTAGCGACTCACGACGGAGAAGTTTGTCCGGCCAAGTGGAAGAAGGGTGAATCTACCCTGAAACCGAGCATCGACCTGGTAGGTAAGATTTGATAGATCTTGATAATGATGATTATGAAGGGCCGGTAACGGGAGACGCTGCCGGCCTTTCTTTTCAAAAAAATAGAAGGAGAAAAAGGTATATGTTAGAATCTGCATTAAAAGAACAACTGAAGGGTATTTTTGCCGGACTGGAGGCGAATTTTACTTTTGATATATCGGTATCATCCAGTCATGAAAACAGAACTGAACTGGTTGAACTGCTAGGAGACGTAGCAGACTGCTCCGACCACATCACTTGTGTAGTGAATGAAGGAAGCAGACTGAAATTTGCTTTATTGAAGAACGGTGACCGTACTGGAATCACTTTCCGGGGAATCCCCAACGGGCACGAGTTTACTTCGTTATTGTTGGCTATACTGAATTTGGACGGCAAAGGGAAGAACTTCCCCGATGAGGCTGTCTGCAATCGGGTGAAAGCACTGAAAGGCCCGATACATCTGGTTACCTACGTTTCGCTGACTTGTACGAACTGCCCTGATGTTGTACAGGCTTTGAATGCGATGACAACACTCAATTCTTCCATTACGCATGAAATGGTGGATGGTGCGCTCTACCAGGACGAAGTAGATGCATTGAAGATACAGGGAGTGCCTTCCGTGTTTGCTGACGGCAAATTGCTCCATGTAGGCCGTGGCGAATTCGGCGAGCTGCTTGCAAAATTGGAAGAACAATATGGAATTGATGAAACCAAAGCGGTGGCTGAGGTGAAAGAATATGATGTGATTGTTGCCGGTGGAGGCCCTGCGGGAGTGTCGGCTGCTATCTATTCTGCCCGTAAAGGATTGCGTGTAGCTATTGTAGCCGAACGTGTCGGTGGGCAAGTGAAAGAGACTGTCGGCATCGAAAACCTAATCTCTGTTCCTGAAACAACGGGCAGCGAACTGGCAGATAACCTGAAAACTCACTTGCTGCGTTATCCGGTCGATCTGTTGGAACATCGTAAGATAGAGAAAGTGGAAATACTGGGAAAGCAGAAACTGGTGACGACTTCTGTCGGTGAAAAGTTTCTGGCTCCTGCATTGATTATTGCGACCGGTGCAAGCTGGCGTAGGCTGAACGTTCCGGGAGAAGCGGAGTATATCGGTCGCGGTGTTGCTTTCTGTCCTCACTGTGACGGCCCGTTCTACAAAGGAAAGCACGTAGCGGTAGTTGGCGGAGGAAATTCCGGAATCGAGGCGGCTATCGACTTGGCAGGTATTTGTTCTAAAGTAACTGTCTTTGAATTTATGGATGAACTGAAAGCGGATAATGTACTTCAGGAACGCCTTAAAACATTACCGAACGTAGAAGTATTTGTCAGCTCACAAACTACCGAGGTGGTAGGAAACGGCGACAAACTGACTGCTTTGCGTATCAAAGACCGCAAAACGGAAGAAGAACGTCTGGTGGAACTTGACGGAGTGTTTGTACAAATCGGTCTTTCTGCCAATAGTAGCGCATTCCGCGAAGTGGTGGAAACCAATCGTCCGGGTGAAATTGTGATTGACGCACATTGTCGCACCAACGTGACCGGAATCTATGCAGCCGGAGATGTTTCCACCGTGCCTTATAAGCAAATCATTATCTCTATGGGAGAAGGGGCGAAAGCTGCACTTTCCGCCTTTGATGACAGAGTACGCGGCGTTATTTGATAGAACCGGAACTAAAAATAAAAGCTACAAAGGTATCGTTCATGCCTTTGTAGCTTTTATTTTTTTATTACCTTTGAGGCTCATTTAATTAACCCCCAATGAGAAACATGAAAAAGAATCTTTTATTCATTTTTGCCGCTCTATTTATTTTTTCGGCACAAGCTCAGAATACGTTGAAACTGATGAGCTACAATATCAAGAATGCAAACGGTATGGATAATGTATGTAATTTCCAGCGTATAGCGAATGTTATAAACAATACATCCCCGGATGTGGTGGCTATACAGGAAGTTGACAGCATGACAAACCGAAGCGGGCAGAAGTATGTGTTGGGCGAAATTGCCGAACGTACTCAAATGCATGGTTATTTTGCACCTGCAATAGACTATGACGGAGGAAAATATGGGATCGGACTGTTGACGAAACAAGTCCCGCTTCGTTTGCAGACCTTACCTTTGCCGGGAAGGGAAGAAGCGCGTACATTGATTCTGGCGGAATTTGCCGATTATATCTATTGCTGCACTCACATGTCGCTGACCGAAGAAGACCGTATGAAATCATTAGAGCTGGTGAAGGCTTTCACTTCCTCCTCTACCAAGCCTCTCTTTCTGGCCGGTGACATGAATGCTGAACCGGAATCCGGCTTTATCAAAAAACTGCAAAAGGATTTTCAGATACTCTCTAATCCGAAACAGCATACATTCCCTGCGCCTGATCCTAAAGAGACGATAGATTACATTGCTACGCTAAAGCAGAATGCGAAAGGATTTGCTGTGATATCTGCAAAAGTCATAAATGAACCGATGGCTTCCGATCATCGTCCTATATTGGTGGAACTCCGTACTGCCGAAAAGGCGGATAAGATATTCCGCATGAAACCTTACTTGCAGAATCCGGTAGGCAACGGTATTACAGTGATGTGGGAAACCACCGTTCCTGCTTATTGCTGGGTGGAATATGGAACGGACACTACCCAACTGAAACGTGCACGTACGATTGTCGACGGACAGGTGGTTTGCAATAACTACTTGCACAAAATACGTATAGACGGCCTGCAACCCGGTCAGAAATATTATTACCGTGTATGCTCACAAGAAATTCTGCTTTATCAGGCGTATAAAAAGGTGTTCGGCAATACGGCGCAGTCGGCCTTCAGTGAGTTTACACTTCCGGCAACGGATACAGACTCTTTTACTGCCGTTGTCTTTAATGACCTGCATCAGCATACGCAAACCTTCCGAGCTTTGTGTCAGCAAATCAAGAATGTCAATTATGACTTCGTTGTCTTCAATGGTGACTGTGTAGACGACCCGGTGGACCATAATCAAGCAACCAGTTTTATCAGTGAACTGACAGAAGGAGTGTGTGGCGACCGTATACCGACTTTCTTTATGCGTGGCAACCATGAAATCCGCAATGCCTATTCTATCGGTTTGCGCGACCACTACGACTACGTAGGGGACAGGACTTACGGCTCTTTCAATTGGGGGGATACCCGTATCGTTATGCTGGACTGTGGGGAAGACAAACCGGATGACCATTGGGTGTATTACGGTTTGAATGATTTTACCCAGTTACGTAATGAACAAGTTGATTTCCTGAAAAAGGAGTTGTCTTCCAAAGAATTCAAGAAAGCCGGGAAACGTGTCCTTATTCATCATATTCCTCTTTATGGAAATGACGGAAAGAACCTTTGTGCAAATCTGTGGACCAAACTATTGGAGAAAGCACCTTTCAATATCAGTCTGAATGCACATACTCATAAATATGCTTATCATCCGAAAGGTGAGCTGGGCAACAATTATCCGGTTATTATCGGTGGCGGGTATAAAATGGATGGCGCTACGGTGATGATTCTGGAAAAGAAAAAAGACGAACTGAGAGTGAAAGTTCTGAACGCAAAAGGAAAGATTTTACTGGATATTACCGTCTGAAACGATTGGGAATAAAATAAAGGCAGGCTGTCTCGATATAAAGAGGCAGCCTGCTTTGTTGAGTAACCGTAAAATGTTACTTCTCTATATGAATAATACCTGTATATCCTCCTCCTCTGCTCATATCTATGGGCAGTTTTTCGTTGTCCTTGATAACTTGTTCTATTATTTGGGAGTCTTTCGCCTGTTGCCCGGCATTTACTCCATCTATATGTGCTTTTATTTTCTTCGGTCCATTTCCTATGAATGATAAATCAATCTCAATATGCCGTGGGGTAGCTCCGTTGATTACTCCGATATACCATGTATCGTTATGCCGGCGTGCAAGAGCGATATATTCGCCCACTTCTCCCTCCAAAGGGACTGTCTCATCCCAGGTTGTAGGAATACTTTTGATAAATTCAAAACTCCGGAGATTCTTGTCATATTTAGTAGGACTGTCCGAAATCATTTGCAACGGGCTTTCGTAGACTACATACATGGCTAACTGGTGGCTACGTGTGCCCTGACTCATCGGTTCATGTTGATTTTCATAGAATGTTTCCGGATGTGCGTTAAGCATAGCTCCGGGAGTATAGTCCATTGGGCCTACCCACATACGCAGATAAGGGATGATTACATCATGTGTAACCGTGGCTCTTTTGCTCCATTTGTTATACTCCAGTCCTATTACTCCTTCGCGTGTCATCAGATTCGGGTATTTGCGTCTCATGCCCTCGTTGGGGTAAGAACCGTGAAAGTCTACTAATAATTTGTATTGAGTGGCTTTAATAGCTACTTGTTCGTAGAAGTTAACCATTTTGGCATCATTACGGTCCATAAAGTCTATTTTGACTCCCTTCACTCCCCATTTGCTGAATTGTGCAAAAGCCTCATCCATTTGTCGCATGATGTTTACCCATTTCGACCATAACTGGATACCTACTCCTTTTTTTGTTGCATATTCACAGATACGCGGAATGTCAACATCGGGATTGAGGGTTAACAGATCGTTACGTGCCGACCAGCCTTCGTCGATCAGGACATATTCGATGTGATGTTTGGCTGCATAGTCTACCAGATAGAGATATGTATCGGTATTAATGCCACTTTTGAAATTTATATGATAGATATTACGGTCATTCCACCAGTCCCATAATACTTTACCGGGTTTAACCCATGTATAGTCGGCGGCTTGTTCTTTCTCCTCGGAGAGTAAATATATAAGCTCGCTTTGTAATATGGAAGAAGCATTGTCGAAGATACCGGTCACCCGCCATGGAAAGACCCGTTTCCCGCAGGTGGGAATAAGATAGTCTTTGCGTGTGGAGGCATAGATTTTATTATCCCCTTCGTATGGCACTTCCTTGTCCGGATAATTGGCAAAAATGCCATGGAAGGATTCTAGGGCGGGTTGTAAGTACATTCCCGGATAATTATAGAGATTGGCTTCTGCTAATAATACTTTGTATTTGTCTACTTCGACCATTACAGGCGCTACAGAGAAACTGTCTTTGGGTAATGCATTGATCGGCTTTACCGTATAATCCTGCTCAAACCAGTTTTGTAGCTGGTCGGTTAAAAGAGTGTACGAGGTATGATCCTGTCCGAAGCGGAAAGATACCGACTCTTTCTTTACAGGCTGTTTATTGTTTGCAGTACTTACGAAACGATAGGCCACTCCGTCATTATAGATTCTGAATTCGATTTTATAGTCTTTGTAAATAAGCTCAACCTGGTTATAATTATCCACTGTCTCTTTATATTTACGCGGTACAATAAATTCCACTTTTTCCGAAACGCTTTTACGAGTTATCTTTCTACATTTGTCTGTTCCCCAAGTGTCGTTTCCGACTGTAAGTGAGAGCGGGCAAGTATCAAGAATCTTTGTTCCATTCCGGGATAAGCTGTAACTGACCTGATTGTCAGTCTCGATAGTTATCACATTTTTCTTGTCCGGCGAACCGGCCTCAATTATTTTGGCAACTGTTATCGAAGGAAAACAGAAGGCTGCTGTTAGTAGGAAAAGAATATGGTTCATTTTCATAATTAGTTTCCTCCGGATAAAACGATGAATGATAATCCTGTGATGAACAGAATAAACATGATTCCTAAAAGTCTGTCGGTTGATTTGGAACTACCGGTGAACTCTTTCCAGATAAATACACCCCATAAGGCGGCAATCATAGGTGCTCCCTGACCGAGAGCGTAGGAGATGGCAGCTCCCGCTTTTCCTGCGGCTATATAGCTTAAAGCAGTTCCCAATCCCCATATACATCCTCCGAGGATACCTACCAGATGTGTGCTTGCTTTTCCTGCAAAATATTCTTTATAGCTTACAGGAGTTCCTACAAACGGGCGTTTCATAACAACTGTATTGAATAGGAAGTTGCTCAGGAAGATACCGATTGAGAATATAAAGAAAGCGGTGTATGGAGTAGCCATGCCCGGAGTCGGAGAGTCAAAATTGTTAAGGTCCATGGCAGCAGCCACAAAACGGTAGAAGAAAGACATAAGTATGCCGGCAATAGCCGCAAGAATAATCCCTTTCTTGCTATTATTATTTCCCTTTTTTTGTTGTCTGCCTGCCGCTATTCCATTGCAGATGATAGCGATAACAATCAAGATTACTCCAGTAAACAACCAGAACGGATCTCCTTTAGGAGTGCTGAAATAGTTGATGAACACACCTAGGACCAAGGCAAGTCCTACGCCCAACGGAAAAGCAACCGCCATTCCGGCTATGGAGACCGAAGCTGAAAGTAAGATGTTGGAAGCATTGAAAATAATTCCTCCGATCAAGGCACTGACTATGTATCTGGTATCTACTTGCCGGATATCTTCCAGAAAACCTCTCCCCGAATCTCCGAAACTTCCGAGTGTGAAAACGAGAAGTAAGGCAAATAATAAGATACCGATTGTATAATCCCAGTAATAAAGCTCATAACGCCAGTTCTTACTGGCCAGTTTTTGGGTGTTACCCCAGGAACCCCAACATATCATGGTTATGAAGCAAAAGATAATGGCTAGTGTATAACTATTGACTATAAACATGACTCTTTCTTTATTGATTTGTATTCTTTTCTTCTTTTCCTGTCACCTGGCGGACAATGGCACCTAATGTTCTCTGAATATTCTCATTTCCTTGAATCATAAGATATTGATGTTGTCCTTTGTCTGACGCATTAAATAGACTGTGTCCTGCACTGTCTATTGTAATCGTTCCTTTTGTTGACAGTTCAAAATAATCCTTCTCCGGCTCTATGGCCTGTATGACAGAAGTCAAATCCCAAGTTTGCCTGTCGTATGGCATTTTGTCATATATCTGGTAAGATACACAAAGAGGATGTTTGTAAGCGTTCGGGAAATCATTCAAGATACTCTGATGCGGATACAACAATTTGTTGCCTAGTTCCCAGCCGCTTGCAATGACCGGAGTGGGCCATTCGCTGAATACGGTTTGTGCGGCATTTATATCCTGTACTAGATTCCATTCGGGGAAGTCGAACTCGTTCCCATAGAGTCCTCCCATTACGGACAACAGCTTCACTTTTTGGGCAACGAGTGATTTGCCGTCCAAAGGACTGTATTCGTCGGCTTCTGAGCGTAGCAGGCGTGAAAGGTTCGTTTCCGGTCCTACGGCAATAAATACCACGGAATTATCTGGTTGTGAAGCCAGTAATTTCCGTAATAACTTATATCCTTCCGGCAGATTGTCTTTTATGCTTCTTTGAGGATACAGTATCTTATTGCCTTCAATAATGGTATCCAAAGTCTGGCGGAGATAACCTCCGTCTTCGGGAGTAGCTCCGTTGTATGCATATCCCAATGGAATGTCTCCCCTCTCGTTGAGGCGGCAATATCCGTCAATATATTCAATTGAATAAGGGTTGGACTTGCTGATTGTGATACCTAGCAGATCTATTGTTCCGGCGTTCTCATAGTTGAATAGCATTTGCATAGCCAGCACGTCGTCAATGTCATTGCCGACATCCGTGTCGAATATCACGGGAACAGGAATCTTCGTTTCTGTAGGCTTGTTACAGGCGCTCAAGAAGCAGAACGAAAGGATTGCAACAGATGTGATATATTTATATATTTTCATGTTACTGATTATTTATCGGGTTGTTTGAATTGATATTTTAAAGACTTGTCGCTTTGAATGTCGAAGAATAAATCTGGATTCAGACGGGTATCGGCAACTGATTCACCAATACCGATATAGCCCATTGGATGATAACCGCCTTCGAAATAATTCTCATTGGCAAATCGGAGCGAAGGTTGCATACCGGCCGGATCGAGCACCGTTAAAGCCAGGATATATTTTCCCTTGGCAATGGGGGCGTCAATAGAAATATTCTTTCGGATGTGATAAGTTGGCGGAGCTATTTGGTATTTATGTTCATCTACAGACCAATTATCTCCCGGCATCCATTCGGAGATGTTTACTTCCTCCAATATTTTTCCCCACACTTTTTGATGACTTTCAGGGTCTAGTAAAGCTACTTCTACCGGCCAGTTATAATAGAATGGAGACGATCCGCTGTTGACAACTTTGAAAGAAATAGGGAATTGTGCTCCCACCTTAATTTCTTTCGGGTAAGAGAATTCATTGATAATGAACCGGTACCCCATGGCTTTTTGCAGTATCTCTGCATTTTTCCGGAACTCCGGTTCGTTGAAGTCTGCCCAGGTGATTCCGCCTAGATGATTGCAGTGCAGGTTCCGGATCTGTTCCATGACATATTCCCGGGTATCCTTATCTGCCACCACTTCTTCAAAAGATTTGAACCGGGCTAAATCTCCCCAGTTCCAAGTAATTTCTCCACCTATCGGCTGGGTTTTCCAACGATCACCCAGCTTCTTCATTTCCTCATAACCTCTTACAATCTCTTGAGGTTGAGACCATGAATCCCAATAAATTCCGAATTCATAATCTTTAAATTCATAGGCGTAGCGAACCATTACTTTCTTGTTTTTGAATGCTTTGGCAAAGGCATCTCCCAGGATCTTTTCCATGCCCGGAATCCATGTCCGGTTAGCTACGTGTTCCGGTTCGTCGTGCGGAGCCCAGTAAGTTGAGAGATCCGGATCATGGTGTTCTCCCCATTCGCCGATGATCCCCATTTCTACATACGCTACCCGTGGATCGTTATCCCATGCCTGTCCGAGTTTCTCTACCAGTTTTTTTACGCGCTCAGGAAAAGAAGGATCAAAGTACCCCCCGCTAATAGGGGTATTTTTGTCTTTTTCTTCTACATAGGCGCCCACGGAGTTCGGTTTCTGTTTATAAGGACCTTTTTCCGGATCTATTCCTTTAGGCCAGTGCCAACCGGTCAAGTCGTCCGGATTAGTGGGGTCTTTAGGTTTTCCGCCATGCCAGGGCTCCAGCCATACAAGAAAAACCCGGGGAATTACCTTGACATTTATGTCTTCCACGCCTTTCCATCGATGATTGCTGTAAGCGATAATCTTGTCTACCCCGTCATTGGCGTCATCCTCGATCATATTCCACTGCATATATTCTTTTGTCAGTGAACCGTAAGGGTAGGGATATTCTTCCCTGACCCGGTCGATACCGGGAGCGAAGAATTCCCTGAAGCCTTTCATCGGATTCCTGAATGCATTCGGATACTCCTGGTAAGAAACCGTGACGGTTTGTTCACTACAAGCAGATAACGTTCCGAATGCCATTAGGAGTAATATGTTTCTGATGCTTGATTTCATTAAGCTTATTGGTTATTGGATTTTATATTTCAGGGTTTTATCCTGCCTCATGTCATTAAAACTGCTGACCGGTATCTCAAAATAGATAGGCTCGGTATTGACGCCGATATGTCCCATTGGGTGACGTCCTCCTTCAAAGTAGTTCTGAACGGCGAATCTCAGTGAAGGAAGCATACCGGCCGGATCTAGCACAGCAATAGAGATGATGTAATCTCCCGTATCCAGTTTCTTGTCTAAAGTCAGTTCTTCTTCAACATGGTTCGGAGTAGCCGGTTGGGTATAAACTTTGGTTGAGTTGTTCCAGTTATCTCCCGGCATCCATTGGGATATCTTGGGAGTCTTCAGTGTTTTGCTCCATACAACTTCCTTGGTTTGGGAATTTAGCAGGGATATTTCTACCGGCCAGTCATAATAGAAGGGTGACGAGCCTGTGTTGGTTACGTCAAATGATATTTTGAACGGCTCATCCGGCTTGATACTTGTTGGGTAACTGAAATTGGATAAAACAAAACGGTACCCCATTGTCTTTTGCAATAATTCAGCGTTTGGCTCAAAAGACGGGTCGTTAAAGTTAGCCCAGGTGATGCCTCCCAAGTGGTTGCAATGCAAATCACGTATTTGCTGGATGACCAGGTCTCTTGTCTTTTCATCTGCCACCACTTCTTCAAAAGATTTGAATTTATAGAGGCTTCCCCAGTTCCAGGTTATTTCTCCACCTATCGGTTGAGTTTTCCAGCGGTCGCCGAGCTTTTTCATTTCCTCGTAGCCACGCACCTTTTCTTCATCAATAGCCCATGAATCCCAATAGATTCCGAATTCATAATCTTTAAACTCGTACGCATAGCGAACCATTACTTTCTTGTTTTTGAAGGCAGCGGTAAATGCATCTCCCAACACCTTTTCAATGCCCGGTAACCAGGTACGGTTCTCTACATGATTGGGTTGGTCGTGAGGAGCCCATACTGTGGTGATGTCCGGGTCATGATGTTCCCCGAATTCGCCGATAATCCCCATTTCCACATACGCTACCCGCGGATCGTTGTCCCATGCTTGTCCGGCTTTCTCTACCAGCTTCCTGAAAAGTAGGGTGGCAATAGCCTCCAATAATAGGAGCGTTAAGATCGTCTTCATCGTATGTCTCTCCCGGAATGTCGCTTGGCCAATGCCAACCGTTCAGGTCGTCCGGGTTGTCTGTATGAGTGTTCTTGGCATATCCTCCGTGCCAGGGTTCCATCCATACGATATAGATACGTGGGATAACCTTGACATTGATATCTTCTACTCCCTGCCACCTGTGGTTACTGTAAGCTATAATCTTGTCGACACCGTCGCTTTCATTGTTTTCCAGCATATTCCATTGCATATATTCTTTAATGATGGAGCCGTAAGGATACGGATATTCGTCTCTTACCTTGTCATAGCCCGGGCCGAAGAATTCACGTAAACCTTTCATCGGATTTCGTATCGCATAAAGATATTCTGCCGGATTGACCGTAACTCTTCCGTCTTTGACTTCTATAGTTCCTCCCCCTTCGATAGGAGGGAGTATGCCATGGTCTTCTTCTTTACATGAATAAAAGAAGATACTCATCAATAGTCCTGTGATAAAAATAAATTTTTTCATGTGCTAAATGATTTATGTTAATATCCTTCGTTGTTTTCTGTGATAGCGTCATTGGCATCGACGGCTGCCTGTGGAATTGGGTATAGAACATGATAAGGCTGGATGGTGACTCCGGCATGGTCTTTCATATATTCGCCCAGTTTGCCGAAGCGGATTAAATCCCAGCGGCGCAGGTGTTCACAACATAATTCATGTAATCTTTCTTCCAGTACGACTTCGGCAAATTGTTCTTTATTTAGATTATCGGCTGCTGTTATGGAAGTCAGTCCTGCCCTGCCTCGTACTTCATTTAAGGCATCATACTTATCATTACTTGTGTCATCAATGCTGTTCAGCGCTTCCGCTTTCATCAAAAGCACGTCTGCATAACGAATCATTGTAAAATTCAGATTATCATCTTCAATCACATTACCTGTTTCTGCGTCCCAGAATTTGCCGGAAGAAGGAGGTGTCTGGGTGACGCCTGCATATTCTGTGATGAAGAATGCTTTTTTACGTTTATCGTTGTTATCATAAGAATCGTATAAATATTGTGTCGGACCAAATCCGCCCCAGCCGCCAAAGTTGGTCGGTCCGCCTACATTACGAGGTCCCCAATAAGAATGCTGGATACTTCCTTCCAGTCCCCACGAACCGGAATGTTTGAATTGAATTTCAAATATATTCTCATATTCCTGATTCTTGTTTTTAGGATCGAATATATCCTTTAGATTATCGTACAATTTGAATTTGCCTTCGAGCATCCGGCAGTATTTTAATGCTTCTTCCGGTTTTCCCCACTGAAGGTAAATGCGTGCCAGCAAAGCTTGGGCAGCGTATGAAGTGGCTCTTCCTTTATCTTGGGCATTCGGCCAGGAGGTAGGGAGCCCGAGAGCAGCTTCCATGTCTTGGGTAATCAGTGTATATACTTCGTCAACCGTGGCGCGCGGTCTCATGATTTCACTTCTGTCAATGGATGATTTTGTCCATAAGGGAACTCCACCGTACATTCTTACTAAGTCGAAATAGTAGATCGCTCTTAAAAAACGAGCTTGCATAATCATGGAACTATGAAGATCCGCACTGACTGCATCCGAAGGCATATCAATAACTGCATTGCAACGTTTGATACCTTCGTAACAGAGCCGATAGTGATTGTCCAGGAATTCGTGTGAAGCGGAAAAAGTATAGTAATGCAATTGGGAATAAGCCGCCCAACCCATATCAAACGGAATTACTTCATCTGTTCCGAATTCAGTAAGGGTAATGGTATATTTCCCGACAAAGACTTCCTGGAGCGTGCCATAAGCGGCATAAAGAGTTTGCTGCCAGTCTTCCGGTTTTTCATAAGCATTTTCCGGTGTTAGTACACTTTGGGGTGTCAAGTCAAGAAAGTTGTCGCAACTACATAATGTCAGGCAACTGAAAGCTAATATTGATAAATATTTTTTCATAATGTTTCTGTTTTTAGAAGTTAAGAGAAATACCACCGATAAAGCTACGGGCGTTCGGATAAGGATTGGTATTGTCGCTGGACTCTACATCAAATCCCGTAAATTCCGTAGCTGTGAATAGGTTTTGTACAGAGAAATAAACTCTGATATTTGAGGCTTTGATATTTCTGATGACGTTTTTCGGCAAGCTATAACCAATTTCCAGATTACGGAGGCGGAGATAGTCACCTTTTTGGAGATTGGCATCGGTACCATCTCCGTTGGCATAAGCACTACCAACTCTCGGAGCCGGATATTTGTTGTTCGGTCTGTCTTGTCTCCAATAATATTTGTAATAGTTTTCACTCATGTTTCCCCATACATTGAAAGAATTGAGGTAACGGTTCAGTGAATTGTTGATTTTATGTCCTCCTGCAAAAGTAAAGAACGCGGTAAGGTCAATACCTTTATATGAGAATGTATTCGTAAAGCTACCATAATATTTGGGAGTGGAAACTCCGCAGAAATCACGGTCTTCTCCGTTGATGACATAGTCTTTCTTGGCATCCAGAATCTTGCGGTCACCGGGTTGGGCATTGTACTTGGCAGCTTCGGCAGCTTCATTGGTTTGCCAGATACCTTCGGATTTCAATAAGTAGAACTGTCCGATAGGACGTCCCACAAACAATGTTTTATTGACATCTTGTTTGCCGTCATAAAGTTCTTTGATCTTATTGTTATTATAAGAAATCATGAAGGCAGTTGTCCATAAGAAGTCTTTGGTACTGATGTTGACCGTGTTCAGCGTAAATTCAATACCTTTGTTATCAATTTTGCCGATATTGGTAAGTGAAGTTCCGAAGCCGGATTCCAACGGAAGGGGTACTTCCCATAGCAGGTCAGTCGTACGCTTATAGTAGGCCTCGATCGTACCGGCTATCCGATTGTTGAATAACCCGAAGTCAATACCCAAGTCTAGTTGGTTGGCTTTTTCCCAAGTCAGTTCCGGGTTCGAAATAGAGGTTTGTACGGAGCCGGTTACCAGGTTATTACCTAAAATGTAATTAGCGGAAGCTCCTCCGAGGGCGATTGTCGGGGCATAAGCAAAATCTCCGATATTCTGGTTACCCAGTTTGCCGGCGCTGATTCTTAACTTCAGGTTGCTGATGACCGGAGCGTTTTCTTTGATGAAACTTTCTTCAGAAGCACGCCATGCAAGAGCCAGTGACGGAAAGAATCCCCATCGGTGTCCCGGAGCAAAACGGGAAGAACCGTCGCCGCGCATCGTCAATGTTGCCAAATAGCGGTTGCTGAAATTATAATTGAATCGTCCGTAGAAAGACACCAGAGAAGATGGGACTGCATACGAAGAGTTCGGTCCATGTTCTTCCGCTCCTTGCAAATTGTAATACTTGAGAATAGATGATAACTTTTTGGAGTCGGCGGTTACTTCTTCATAATCTGTTCTGGAAGCGGAGAAACCTGCCATTGCAGAAAGTTGATGTTCTTTATTGATGTCAAATGAATAAGTGGCAGTGTTCTCTGTTTGCCAATATCTTTTCTTGTTCGACATCACATTAGCATGGCCACCAGCCGTATAATGCTGTCCCATGCGTCCGTCTTCATAAGTATTCACTTTGTAAAAGACAAGTTCTCCACCGTTATCGGAACGTAATTTCAAGTTCTTTATCGGTTCTATCTCGATGTAGGCGGAACCTACGAATCTGGACTTGAGTGTAGCTTTGTCAAGCAGGTCAACAATAGCCACCGGATTTGCTCTCGTGTTGAGGAAACCATCGAAGTATTCTCCGTCTTCGGTATAGATAGGAGCTGTCGGTTGTGAACTAATGGCACTGAACATAGTTCCGTATCCCGAGTCGGCTTCTTCATTGATATTCATGAGCTTTGACTCAATGACATTGAAACGTACACCGTATCTCAGCCACTTGTTTAGTTTGGCATCCATATTATATCGGACGGTCAGCTTATTGAAAGACGAGTTTTTGATCGTACCTTTCTGATCATACCAGTCTACTCCTAAAAAGTGTTGTATATCGTTCTTCCCTCCGGAAATCGAGAAGTTATAGTTTTGGTATTGCCCGTTTTGGGTCACTGCGTCCTGCCAGTCGGTCGATTCACCACGGCTTAGCAAGCGTAGTTCTTCTGATGTCCATTTGTAGTTAGGCTGGGCAATGGATACTAATTCATAGTATTGCTGTGCGTTCATCAAATCTTGCTTGTTCAACATTCGTTGCGTACCGAAAGAGGCATTCAGGGAGATTTTGGCTTTTCCGCTTGTACCCTTCTTGGTAGTCACGAGTACTACGCCATTAGAACCTCTCGAGCCATAGATAGATGCGGAAGAAGCGTCTTTTAATATTTCGATAGATTCAATATCACCGGAAGATAAATCCTGCAAACCTCCTTGTACGGGAATACCGTCGACGATGTATAACGGCTCGCTGCCGGCTCGGAGCGAACCTACTCCACGAATAACGACAGAAGCATCTCCACCCGGTTTTACGGAGCCGGTAGTGACTTGCACGCCGGCGGCAAGTCCTTGCAGGGCAGTTGTCACTGTTCCTACTTTGGAGTTAGTAAGATTTTCTGATTTGATAGAGGCAACGGCACCCGTTAAATCGCTCTTTTTGGCAATACCATACCCGATTGCCACTACTTCGTCCAGATTAATGGCGTCTGCTGCCATTTGTATATTAATGACATTTTGCTTTCCTACGGTAACAGATTGTTTTACCATACCCACGAAAGTAAACTCCAGAACATTTCCTCTTTGGGCCCTGATGCTGTAGTTGCCGTTTGCATCACTTACTGTTCCTGTTTGAGTACCTTTTATGGTTATAGATACACCTGGCAATGTTTCATTACTCGTGTCGGTAACGGTTCCTCTAATGTTGATTGTCTGTGCATGTAATACACTGGCAAAAAAGATGGCTATAAATAATATAATGTGTTTTTTCATGACGCTTATTTTATAGGATTGTTAGTTAATAGGCCCGGATAGGAAGAACACCAATTTTCCAACCGCTTTTTGAGCAGATTTCAGAAACGATATTAGTCTCTTCGTAGAAGTTCACATAATAGGCAGACCAGCCGGCTTCCCCGTCGCCTTCACTTGAAGTCCAGTAATTGTTTGCCGGAATATTGACTCCTTTCTCAGCTAATAAACTTTTAACTTTGAATACTTCGATCAGTTCTTCTCTGGAAGGGAGGAACCAGTCGGCATATACGGCATTTCCTTCAGTGACACTGTTGTTCAGACAAAGTTGGGCGGCAATTTTGACTCCTTGCCACTCGGGCCAGTTGTTCGCACTCTGCAATGCATTAAACTTTTTGACTATATTTTGAGTGTTTGTATAGCCGCTTCCCATGTTTTGACTCGTTCCGGCCGCGTCCGACGGATTTACCTCCGGACCGAATTGTTCTGTTCCCGTACCGATGTTACTCATGTTTACGATATATCCGTGTGCCTTTGCAGCGTCCACCCAGAATACAACACCTCCTCCGAGTTTGTCGCCAACATTCGTTTCGATAGTGATTGTTCCAAGATTACTTTTCCGTTCTCCCCTGATAATCATAATAGAGTTTACCCCGTATAATCCTTCCGGAAGTGTAAATTCTACTCCTTCTTCATTAAGAGTTAATGGCAGATTGTATTCGACGCCTGTCGGGTAGAAAGAAGCATATAATACGGCGACGTCCCCTGCTTCAAATCCTTTTCCCTGAATCTCGACTTTGCTCTTGGGCTGTACATTACCTGAAGGGAGAACGATATCAATGATCGGAACAACGAAAGGCACTTTGAAAGTTCCGTTTAAAACGGTCTGTTTCCCTGCTCTTTCAATTGTTACGGTATACTCGCCGCCTGCTTCTACCGGGACGATAAACTTCAGGTAACTGTCTGTAATCTCCGTGACTTCTACCTTTTCTTTCTGGTTGTCAGCGTTACTTAAATAGACTATATCTTCTTTTGCAAAACCGAGTCCGTTGATTTGCGCAACCTGACCGGGGATGATGTCATTTTCCGAAGGAAATTTTATTTCCTTTAGAATGGGGGCTATGGGAGTAGCGGTGTGTTCGTCGTCGCTATTACAACTATAAAAGCTGCATACTATCAAGCCCGATAAAATAGGGATGAGTAGTCGTTTCAAATAGGTTTTCATGGTTCATTAAATTTAAAAGTTGAACGATAAGGCTAATTCTTTTTCAAGCATGAAGTGCTTCACTTCATCGAGAGTGGGAATAGACGGTTGTGCACCCGAGCGTGTGACTGCAATGGCTGCCGCA
>ENA-ORNB01001461-ORNB01001461.1-human-gut-metagenome-genome-assembly--contig:-NODE-1461-length-16734-cov-19.052761_pt1 | contig 16734 bp, 24 predicted proteins | sample MGYA00242112_ERZ509016 | MGnify/ENA primary metagenome ERZ509016 (study PRJEB26280, sample SAMEA2338705) | human gut metagenome | biome: human gut; feature: human-associated habitat; material: faeces...
GGAGAGTAGAAAAATATTGAGCGTTCATTACCGATCTCTGCGTACCACTAATAATCTTACATACAGAAACCAAGTAATGGACGCCCACAACTAGTACCAATTAATCCTCCAATTTAGTGCCAATAAAATAATCACCCCGTATACAAGAAACACAAACACTATGGCCCTGTCGTTGTCGTTCTTTAGCAAACCTTACCATCTCCTTTCCATATTCACGTGTGCATTCACGATAAAATCGGCATTTTTTCGTACACACTGAACTCCGATAATTCCGTTTATAACAATCAACTTGCATAACTAACCACACATCCTCATTATATCCCTGAACCAGTTTTTCAACTTCATACTCTCATAGTAAACAGCGCCACATTCATATGCTTCCCTTAAATGCTTGAGCCATGGGAGTTGTTTAGCGGCCTTAAAGAGCATGACGTTTGGCTTATGGTCATCTGTAGTAACTGAATAGTAAGCACTACAAGTTGGGTCAACGTTAAGACTGACATAGTACCTCCATTGCACAGGGTCTACCCAGATACCAATATCAGTTCCTTTGTAGTGTAGTGTAAGCCTATACTGTGAGCGTTGGGTTTTTTTCTCAATAAAGTCCTCGTTATCCAAGAGCCATTCATTGTTGACAGCATAATCAAGGTATTCGCTATCAGCGTTTAACTGGTAAAACTCTGTAGCTAGTTTAGCTTGGCGCACCTTTTCGCAGACCACATTCTGCACAAGGATATTCTTGTTCTTTCCAAATCTCTGTATGTCGCCGTTGTACGGTTTATCCAAATGGTAGTAATCGAAGTAAGGATTAGTGATAGATACAGCATTAGATAAGAACAGCACGATCACTCGTGGGTGATCAGTACCAGGACGGGCTATTGACTCGTATAGATCGTTGAAGATACGCACTTCGTCAGTAAGATAACCACCGTTGCCTTTTTTAGCTGTGATGAACTCATCGAAGATGATGACCCTAACATTAGGGAACGAGTCACCTTTAAGAGCCTGGTCTGCACACGACAGCTGCACTGCATATCCCATAACATCGCCATCGCAGTAGAGAGTATTGCTTTCCGCCGAGAGTGTGTGTTCTGGAAACTCGCGCTGAACTGCTTGGAAGATTCGCCCGTGTTTCTGCTTAGTGATCTTTTTCAACTCCTCTTCACGGCGACGCACATAGACGAACTCCCAAGGAATTCCCTTTGTCTTCCATTTAAGGTACTGCTCTATGCAGTATTTCAGTGACCCGTAGGTCTTGCCCGTACCTCGCGGCCCGATAAAGAAGTTGTAAAGGCAGTTGTACGACAGAGGACGCATAATGTCCCAGTAGTCCTCTGATCTTACCATGTCTCCTCCTTTCATACAGAGCGCCCGTGGTGGAGCGAATGCAACACCACGGGCAAATGCGAGCCGCCACACAACGCCAAGTTCACAATCAGTCACGACCAAGGGCTTCCGCAGAATCTTCCATCTGTGACTCGGCTAGCCGCGAGAACAGTCAAGCACTGTGCGCTGCGCTCGCGGCTATCTTACTACTGCTTTGGTGTTATGTCAACCCTGTATTTGTCATCTTCCACAGTGATCATGGGAAGAGGTTGAGTGTTGTCCGCTTCTCCCCGATCACCTCGCGCGTAGGCCCTCCATTGGTCGGGACTGCCATAAAAGACGTTACCATCGACAACCCCTGAATAACCCTTCAACTTGATTGACTCGGAGAACTGCCAGCAGCATAGCAGCCCGTCCACCTTGTTAGTCCACTTGGAGAGGTCTGCGTTCAAGTTTGTGATCTTGACAGGATACCTTGCCACCCATCGGTCGCACTCCTTGTTCACTGTTCCCTGGTCGAAGCGCCAGGCGTTGGCGTACACCCAGCACCATACGCGCGTCTTGTCGTAGACCCGCTGCAGGAACCTGTTCACCCATTCCACGCTCTGATCTTCCTCCCAGTCCAGCACGGGGATGCCCTCGCCGAAGTAGTTCCAGCAGGTGGAGACGAAGAAATCCGCCTCCGAAACCGCGTCGTTGCTCCGCGCGTAGTGGTAGAACCCCCAGGGGAGTCCGGCCTTGCGGCACAGCTGCACCACTCGGTCGCACTCGGGGTTCACATAGGTTCGCCCTTCCGTGGCCTTGGTGATGCAGAACTCCACCTGGGGGAGCTTCGTCGGGTCGATCTTGCCCTGGTGGGAGGACACGTCGATTCCTCGCATGGTTGCCATGAGTGCTCCTAACGGACACCGTAGATAGGCCAAAAAGCGGGCCCGATGTTGAAATAGGTACGGGTGGTAGAATCACGCGCACTGTGTGTCATTAGGATAACACCATCAGTTTGGTAGGTGACATACCCAACGGCTTCACCACCAGAGCTGAGGACAGTTGTTTGATTGTATGCTGGGCGGATATTATTAGGAAGAGTTCCGATATTCACATCTCCACCAGCATCGCTCACATTTGTAATTTTATATCCAGGCAGGAACACGAAGCCGTTTTTCAAATAGTACGTCTTCTTATCCCATTTGCCAAAGCTGCTTGTAAACGAGTTGATGTATCCAGCAGTATTAGCACTACCGAGGATAGAACTAATCATTTTAGCGGCCCATACAGCATAACCATTATTGTTAGGATGCACATTGTCGCTGGTGTAGAACTCATATCGGCCAAGCAGCCACGTATAGCTGTCCTCGTCCATTTTTACTCGTGGAATAGCAGCCTTGTTGATCTGGTCGCAAATCTCTACAGTAGTATCATAGGCATTATATGTGAATAGCGCTTTATCCCAGATCATCGGGATAACATAGATGACAGCATTAGGGAACAAGTCGCTGGCCTTTTTAGCGCAGAGGGTCGCGGCAGCGCCGATTTGCTTCGAGGTAGACCCATGGGATACGTCGGTTGAAGTACCAGGAAGTACAACCATCGCCGTATTCTCGCGCTGTTCCTCAGTCATAGCGTCGTAGGCATTCTGCACCTGGGTGATGTAGGGGGTATCGGAAGTGGTTCCCCAAATCCATCCCGTTGCACCGACGCCGTAATTGAACTCGGTCATGCCCATGGCATTGCAGAATACCGTTGAGACGCGCTTGGTTTTAGGGTCTGCACCTACGCCAGTAGTGAACGAATCTCCAACCCATACGCAGTTTTTACCCTTGTACAGGGATAAAATGTTCCGCTTATTCACAGCGGCGATTGCAGCGCTCAAATTTTGATGAAGCTCCGTGTCCGCACTTGCACGGGCAGCGGCCTCGTCTGCGATAGCCGCCTTGTTGACCTTAATATCTTCGGTGTTCTGCGTGATTCGCCCGTCGTAGAGCTTAACCTCCCTGCGGTACGCTTCGATCTGGGCGTTCCAGTTCCCTGTCTCCAGCCAGTACTTAGTGTTGTTGATATCAATGCCAGTCGGCACGTACTGCGTGGACGTGAACGAGTTGCCTTGGTGAAGCACGATGGTGAGCGGCTCGTATCCGCGCGTATCGTTCCACTCTGGAGGGTTAGCGAATACGGGTACGTAGCGCGCGCCGACATACTCGCGCACTCCGCTGTAGTCGGTAGCTGCGGGAGGGGTCGTAACGTTGTCTGCCATTTAAGGCTCCTTCCTATTCTGCATGCTTCTTCTCGATATCCTCGATGGTGTCAAGACGCTTTGCAATTCCATCGAGAGTAGCGTCGATCTTAGTGAGAGTAATTGTAAGGTCTTTGATAGTGCGGTCATAGAAATAGAACATAGCACCACAGGCGACGATAGGAAAGCCCACACTGCTAATTGCCTGAACAATCTCGTTCACCTCTATTCACCTCCTTCGACAACTGGACGAAGGTTAGCCGTTTGAATCGGGCTTCCGTGCGGCTTCTCCGAAACCGTCTCAGAAGTCTGGTCAACAGTATATACGGAATCCACGTCCCATCGCAAGATAAGCCGACCATAGGTGTCCTCGTTGAAGTTCCACCCTGTGTCGAAGATAATATCGCTCCATGATTGCGGTATATATGCAACGAAGTAACCTTCCTGGTTCAAACCGAAGAACACCTGTTTCGCCAAATGAGTGAACACATATTCCAGGTTATCGGTAATCCATTGCTCTACTTGGTCTTTGTAGTAGTCATCGAACCCCGATTCAACGAAGTCCTGGAACAAATCCTTAAGTTTGTTGATCTCTTCCGTATTGAGATTGATTCTCTCCAAAAGGGTGTTCCAGACTCCCGTATCCTCGTTGAGTCGGGCCACTACTTTGCAAAGCACCTCGTAGTAAGACAGGGAATCATCATATACCGCGGGAAGTACCGTCTGGCAGAATACGCGCAGAGGGCTGTACCTCTGTAAAAGCGGAATGGACATTCTCACCTCCTAACCGATACCCATGAACAGGTCGGCAAGTTCACGGATTATCATCATATCGATATTCAAGAACGTCTCGCGGTACTTTTGGAGCATATCAGCTCCAGGAATGTCGTAGCCGTAGTCGTGCTTCTCGCGAGTGCCGTCCTCGTTCTTGTCTCGGTCGCCAGTCTCCTTCTTCTTCTCGTCGGCGGTGTTCTTGCCGCTTCCTGTTGATGAAGTAGTCTGGTCTGTGCCAGTAGTCCCATGATCGTAGGTTACAGTAGTCGCATACTCCAAGTTGGATACAGGGTTGCTTCCAGGGCTGTCCAACATACTCATCGGTGTATCCTGGAATACTTCTCGATCATCGGTAGTTGTATTGCTGTTCAGAGTGCCATTCTCTTTACGCGTCCAATCGTCCGTTTGATCTCGGGTGTTGTCCACCGTCCAATCGTCGGTGTTGTCCACCGTCCACTTCTCATCGCACTTCATATCGCGTGTGGACAGAGGGTCGAACTCAATCAACTCGGACTTGTACAGCTGATTGTAATAGGGCATGATCTCCCACATCTTCATTCGCATGAAGTAGCAGAACAGCTCCAGCGTCTCAAGCCCTATCTCGCGCATGAAGTAGTGGCGGATGATCTTGTTGTTCAGAACCTCGCGATGGCCCTCATCGAAGATAGGGTAATCGTCCAGTCCTAAACGATTGTAGATTTTAGGCCAGTTGGACTCCGTGGGCGGAAGTTTCTGATCTTTCAGAAGTTGCTCCACGGGCCAGCGAAGCTGTGTGGTGAACTCGCTCATCTAAATCCCCAGAACCTTCCTGATCTTGGCGACCACGCCGCCCTCGTCACCTTCAGGGTACCCAGCTCCCTCGTTGCCAGCCTGTCCGATCTGCATGCCTTGGACAGCAATGGGCTGTGAGCCGTAACCCTCTGCCTTGACGTAAGTACCGCTGCGGAACGTGACGGAAACGTCAAGCCCGAACAGATCGTTGATTTTGTCACACGCCTGTTCGCGCGCGTTAAGGCGAGTGAAGCGGGAAACCTCCACGTCGCCCATATTTGACATCACCTCGTCGGAGATGAGACGCTCCTTCTTCTCTGTGTTGACGTTCTCAACTCCGATATAGGTGAGAGCTTCATTCCAAATCTGGTGCTTGACGGTCTGCAAGTCCTTGGCGACGAACGGAACGGTCAAGTCCAGCACTTCTATATCGAAGTTCTGGGAGTCCTTGTACGTCCACAGCCAAACTCGGTTCTCCTCGATCTGTTTCATCATGTTCAATGCCGTCAGCTTGTTCTGCTCGTTTCCGCGAAGAATCTTAGGTGCCTTCTGGTTGATGACGTTGATATCGATTGTGCGGTCGAGTTCTGCCAGCCGCTTTGCATAGAGCATGAGAGAAGGCATCATTGGGACTCGCAGGTAATCGTTGAAGATCAGGACGCTGTCCTCATCCGTAAGCTCCTTGTTGTACCCATCCGTGGCATAGGCCCTGCGGTCTACAGGGTAATTATAGATATTCCATTCACCGTTTATCATCGTCGGCAGCACTGCGTAGCCCTCTTCGGAAACGGCGGTTCCAGCCAGCATATCGTCCTTGAAGAACACAACCATGCCATTTTGAAGAAGCCAGTACTCCATCATTCGCTCGTCCACGCCCTCGGGCAGGCCGTGCCAATCGAAAACGGAGATGGCATAGTCCATCAATCGGTACAGGTACATCTGGTACGAAGCGTTGTTCATCCAGTTCCGCTCCACGTCCTGATGATCGTTCTTGTTGTTGATGACGGACTCGGGAGGTACCCCACCGTCAGGCATATAGAAACCTGTGTACATCGTACCTCCTAGATGATACTGTTGTTCGCCGAATAGTTCCCGACGGCCCCAGTATGCCAGAACGTGATTCCGCTGTCAAGGATGGAGTTGATAGCGGCCATATCCTCCGACGGAACCGAACCCCTCATGCACGCGTTCGAGGTCTTGACGTAGTTCCAGGTTGAGCGGGAGTGGAAGTTGGGCACCTTGACCAGGTCGACCTGGTAGCCGTACATAGACATGAACTCATCGGCTATTTGCGCGTACTCGGAGGTTACAGCCACCACGTCCACATTAAAGCCCATCTTGCCCGTGCTGTAGATTCCGTTGCCGCTGGCGCTTCCCCGCACGGTATCGGGCTGTCTCATCATCCTGTCCCATTCGCCCACCTGGTTAGACATACCGTAGGCACCTGCTGCCATGGAAAGCCCTCCCACACCCTCAGATGCTGCGGAAACTCCCCTTCTAGCCGCAGTGCGGGCAGTTGCAGCCGCCACCTTGTCGGCGTTGGCCTGTCCTCCTCTCTTCGCAAGCCAACGGGCACCAGCGCCCAGAGATTTGGCCGCAGTTCCCACTCCCTTTGCTGCGGGGAGCACCATCATGGCCGCGTTGATTCCGAAGGTAAGCGCATTGGACAGGGTGTTCTGGCTGGCCCAGTTCTTGTACGAGCTGAACGGCCATGAGCACTGAACCGCGCACGAGAAGTTGATTCCAGCGTTGTAGTTATGCGCTATTCCCTGGTAATTCTCAGGATAAACGAACACTTCCCCGCTAGGCTCCATTGAGCCGTCGTAACTTATACCGTGTCCTCCACTCCCGAACATTTCAAACAGGAGATCAGAAGAAGCCCCGTTATTATCACTCAATCGGCAAAAACAATAGGGATAGCAGAACATCTTGTTGTTCTTGGGCGTATAACCGTTCAAAGTAGACGGCCTTGAAACTCCGACTCCTCCGCCGCCAGGTGTCGGGGACGACTGATTGTTAAGCGCTTGCCCTGTATTGGATATCCCACCGCCGCGTATGAACATTTTGGGCACCATGTATACATTGGCTATCGCATCGCCAGCCCCAGCTTCCTGCATTCGAGCAAGAAACCTGGAAACAGCGTTGGTCACTTCTTCGGTCAAAAGATCAGCCGCCCAATACTGACAACCATTGTACACACCGCAGTATATTCCACCGTTGACTCCCTTGCTCGTCGGGTCGTTGGGGAACAGCCACGACCCCGCGATCTTAACATCCTCCGCTGACCTTTGGACGATAATGGTCATGGGCCCGAAGTCAACGGCATTGCGACTCATCGTGTAGTACCTCAGCGGCATATCTGGCTCGGGGTTGGTATGAGCGCCTATGGTATCGTCGGAAACGTGCTCCCTTTCAACGAAGCACTCCGTGCGCGTCCAGTCGAACAGCCACGTCTGCATAACGTCAAGCTCCATGACGATCTCAGTCACATTCTCATTAATGTAATTGATTCCAACTACAAAGGCATAGAACCACTTGCTGCCATAGTTACGGTTCTGGAACATGCAGTAATTTACGTTGTAGATCTTCTCTCGGTTTACCTGAACTTTGACTGAGTTGTTCTGGCGAATATAAGTGTAATCGTTCTCCGTGTACTGCGACAGCATACAGCTTGAGAAGTAGTCGTTCTGCGCACTCTTTGAACCGAACCAGCGAGTGTGCTTGTAGGAATTGTCGAACGGAACATAACCCATTCGGAAGATTCCACTCGGTTGAAAATCTGCCATTTTCTCCTCCATAGAGAAGAGGGCCGCTCATCGACGGCCCTCTAAACGGTTATTGATATATAGGTTTAGGCCTGAGCCACGGTGATCTTGGCCGTATCCTTAGTGCCGTTGACGGCAGTGGCCGTTACGGTGATCTCTGAACCCACCGTCTCGTCCTTTCCGACGTGCAGAACGCCGCTCATTGCGTCGATATGCGTTGCCGTGGATGTCTGACCAGAAGCAGACCATGTGATCTGCTTGTCGTACATACCAGTTCCAGTCACAGCGGCGGTCATCTGCAAGTTCGCGCCCTGGGTGACGTTGGCTTCCGCAGGGGTCACGGCGACAGCGGTGACGGTACTCGTGTTGCTGGAAACGCAGATCGCGTTCGCGAACGGCGAAGCCGAGAAGATGCGCCAGACGTGGTAGAAATACTGCCAGTACAGGCCCTGCCCGTTGTAGTTCTGCGTGAACGTGTCGAACACGTCGAACACCATCCACCAGTCCTTGTCCACCATAGCGGCGATTACAGCTCCCAGAACGGTCTTCTCCGCATCGGTGAACAGCTCGAAGTTCTCATCGTCGCCGAACAGCTCGGTCAAGCGTTCCTCGTCGTGCTCATCGAAGGAATCGACCTCGATGAGGTGGCCGAGAAAGTCCGTCTTGTCCATGTTGAACGCCACGGCCAGCACGTCGACGTCGATGAGCGCGCGGTCTCTGGCGCTGATAATCACGTACAAGTCCTCGCGAGGGGTGTGCGTCATCACGCCTGAGCGGTTGTACTTGGAGGACATGAAGTCCAACTGGCCGACCAGACCGCGAACGGCCGTCATCACGTCGGAAGCCGTGTCCTTGGTGAGAGCCGCGGTTTCCTCGTTGTAGAACCCTCCGTTGAGCATCTCGCGGCAGATCATGTACTTCATGGTAACGTACTCGTCGTAGCGCATTCCCGTGTAGAGGGAGTCAACGATCTTTGCGATAAGGTCGGTGATGCCGTTCCAGGAGAGGAACGACTGGCGCAACTGGTCATTGGAGATAGTCACCTTGTAGAACTTCTGGAAGTCCATGCTGTGGAAGGCCGCTCGAACGTCTGGAATCTCCCGCTTGTAGACCTCCTTCTCGGCAGTCGCAGGGTCGAACGAGTGCGGCTTGGCAAGGTTGACGAAAATCTCCTCAACCGTCTCGCCGAACTCCAAGCGGCCCTTCTTGAACACAGACCATGGGTTGCCCCACATCTTCGAGGTGATGATAGTCATGCCGATACGGTTCACCAGAGCGGTGAGATACGCATTCTGCATCGCTTCGTACTGCATGACGTACTCGCCGATGGCATGTAGCGCTTCGGTATTGTCCGGCACGGAAATCCGATTTGCCATGTTTAATCCTCTACTTCCTCGACCAGCTCAGCCTTGAGCAGATCGTCCCGCAATGCGGGAGTCTCGTTGATTACCACTTCCAGAACTTCTCGCGGGTCGAGCTTCACCCTGGCGGCGTTGATGACCTCGCTTGTCGGCTTAGTAGGCACCGTAGTCCCCTTTCGTTCGGAACAGTTCCGCGAACGTTGACGCTCGGCCATCCTCGCTCACGTCCCTGTTCTGGTCTTCCTTCATCCTCTGCGGAGAGGTGATAAATGCATCGGCGTATTTGTTGCGCGCATCGCGCCACCCCTGCTCGGCAGTTTCCGCCCTAGTGATGAGCGTGTCGCGCTGCTCAATCAGCCCGTCGCGCTCGGTCACGATCTGATCGTAATCCCCGCGCGCCACAACGTCGCGAACGTCCGCTCCTTCCTCAGGCTCGTCAACCCACACATAGGCCATGGGCACTCCTTTCTAACTGGCTACGACTTCACAGTTTACCACACCGTGATCGCGTCTGCAATGGTATATAATAGGTGCAAGAATATACGGGAAGAAGTAGTCCGCTATAACATAGCAATCGTGCCAGCCGTTGTCGTACACCTTCTCCCTCACCGTGGCTTCCACGGAGCCATAGTTGAGATCGCGCACAGTCTCGTATTCCTCCTGGGAATCGACAGTCTCCAACTCTCGCAGGAAAGGCTCAGCTTCGATGCAATATGGGTTGGAGTAAGGGGATAAGCTAGTCGGTCTCGGGTAAATCCACATTTTCATCTTGCGCGGCATCGCTTCCACCTCCTTGAATTTTCTCATGGAGGAAGAGGAACGGCCCGAACTCAAGTTCGCCTATCTTCACCGTTACGCCACAGTTAATATATACATCGCCTTCCTCGAAAGTAGCTTCTGCCGTTACTCGATGCGGATTGCAAAATTCGGTTATGGTGTTCTTAATTTTTTTATTCCCATCACCATACACAGCATCTATGTCTGCATATATGGTCTCAAAGAACGAATTGAGATCACTATTCTTAACCAGATCAACGGAAACGATATCCAAGATATAATTAATGGACTCCCTTTCCTCGATTGTCTCCATCAACTCATCGGGCGAATACGGTAGCTGGAACTTCTCTGAACCTTTCGTCGCAGCTATATATAGACCGTCTATTTGATTGACGACAGTGTAATTCAACTTCCTGGGGGTAAGCTGCTTCAAAACTTCAGCGCTGTAATCGGATATATTGACAGAATAGGGCGTTCCGTCCGCGTACTTTATCGACGGATTGCCCATCTCGTCTATCTCCACAATGTAACTTGTAGGCTCTGACATTGCTCTTCCTTTCTCTAAAATGCCATCTCGGTGAAACACTGCGATGCAACTATAAGCGTCATAACGCATACTGCTATCGCCGCAGTTATGCAGTTCGCTTCATTCATTTTACACCCTTATCTCCTTAGTTCCCTCGTACAGGACTACACCGCCTGGTACCTTTCTTGCCGTAAGGTTACCCTCGTACACAGCGCCGAACTCGAAGTTCTCCAACGTGACGTTCTCGTGGCATCGGGAGGGAAGCCCCGCCACGTGCACAGTCAGCTCGTCGGCTCCCACCTCGTGCTCCACGTAGGTCTTCGCCCTCAAGAACTTTCCATGGTCGAAAGTCGATTCGTGCTTCCACGCCCCAAGATGCACAGGGTCTACGTCAAGGCAATCGGGAATTTCCGTACCTACCAAGTGCAAAGAGTCGGTGTCAGCGTAAATGAAACGGTCGTAAACTGACTGCGCTGAAGTTATGGTCTTGTACCTGGCGTATGACGTTATGAACACACCGCATGGAAGGTACACGCCGTCCCTCTGCTCAGGCTCAAGGTTAACGTAATGCACTACGCCCTCTTCGTCCAACACGGGTTTTCTAGATTTAACCTCTGTTCGCGTGGCAAATTTCCCATACAAGCTGTTCAGCATGAGCTTGGCTAAAGAACGGAGACCGCCATTCCCATCCAAGGTGGCTTCGTTCTTTACATCAACCCATTTATTAACATAATCCTGGAACATATGGGGCGATGCGTGGAACATGTATCCTCCTATAAATTCCACATCCCAGACATGGTACTGCTTGTTCATGAGTTCCCAATCGACATTGGTAACAGTGATGCACACACGCCCTTGAGAGTCCTCCACGTACTCCGTCTGCTTGAACATCATGTTTCCCTTCAGCTGCAAACATGGAATATGCTCCTTCCTTCCCTTGAAGCTGCAAAGCACACAGGCTATCCACAGCGGGTGCCGTTCCGTCGGCTGCGGAACACCGTCGAACCATACAGGTTTTCCATAAGGCAGGAACTGCCCGTCACAAGCCGCCATTACGGAGGGGTACAGGCTGTTCACGTCGAACACTATTCCCTCTCCCACGTCCCTGCCCTGGAACTTGGGGTTCACGTAGGTGAACCCTCCCCGATAGGCCTTGCGGATGAACGCATCCTCTTCCTCCGACAGCAGGGGAAAGACGTTTCTGAACTTCCTGTGACCGCCCAATCTTCTCTTGTAATCGAAGAGTGCATTGCTTCCAGCCGTCATCTTGGTAAGCTTCTGCTCGAAGAACGTCCGCAGAGACTTGGCGACGATGGCAACATCATTAACCAGGTAGGCCCTCTCATCGTCGGTGATCTCGTGGCCTGGCTCTCGGTACTCATCGTAATCTATGCTTCCCTTCCTGATTTCCAAACCATAGGCTTTTGCCATTGCTTCTACCGACAACGGTATAATTTTCAGGGAATCTTGAATAGTCACGTAGCGCGTCTTGGTAAAGTACAGGGTTATCTGGTAAACCTGGTTCATGTCGCTTATCAGTGTTGTGAACGTCCTGTCCGTTGCCTTCTGCTTCGAGTCCACCCAAAGCCACCCGCTCTTGAGCAGATGGTCTATTATGAACACACCATCGAACCCGAGATTGTGAAAGTACCCCTTGCAGTTCGCCGCACATTCCAGCCATTCTATGAACCCTTCTATGCTGTTCCCGTCTGTAATGTACCTGTCATCGTCTATGGAGTAGATTCCGTAAGCCCATACCCTGCAATCTTCGGGGTCTGTCGTGGTCTCGAAGTCGAAGGTGTACGATCTCATTCAAGATACTTCTCTTCCATCAGATTCCAAAAATCAATTACCTGCTGCCTACGGCCCTTGTACTCCTGACCCCTGATCGTGTAGTTCTGGAAAGAAGTCATATTGGGCGACCCTTGCTCGTACACGAAGTTTAGGGTTGTCACATCGTCGTACATGGGGTTCTCGAAAATCTCCCTCAGTGCCATGGGGTTCTCGTCAACGAGACGTTCCAATATGCGGGACACATCCAACAGCTCCGCGTCATTTCCGAACAGGTCTTGCAGGGTATCGGAATAGCGGATGGCATAGGACGCATCGCTTTCCTCGTACCGCCCGAACTTCCCAAGCCTGTCCAAGGGGTTCTCGAAGTCCTCGTTATACGATACGGGGAGTATGTTCTTGCCAGCGGCCTTCATCGCCAGATCGTAGAGGGGCGAGGTGTCCGTAGTGGTGTCGAAAAGACCGGAAGGGTAAAGCTCTTCAACGACCTTCTTCCTCTTCCTGTTCTCAGCGCGAACCCAACGCTTGCGCTCCTGCACGAAGTACTCTGGAACCACCTCGCCAGTCTCCAACGCATGGGGTTTGGTAGACCCTGGCCGCTTGACCTCGTTGAACCGCTGCCATTGCCTTATCATCTTGTTTAGATCGTCAGCTGTCCTGACAGGTGAGTCCAATTCGCGATCTTTGGAAGAGCGGATGATCTCCGCTGCGGACACTGTGGGAGGTTGTCCATCGTACCCGTATCTCTTCCAAGCCCTTCTCAACCTTCGGTTGTAGTTTCGGGCTTCTCGCTTGACTCTCTCAAGTTGGCTTGCAGTCCACTTAATGTAAGGCTTTCCCGATCTCGCCATTTCAAACCCCGTATCTCATCGACGACGTAGAACCCTCGCGTCTCCACCTGGCAGTAAAGCTGGAACACGGCGATCTGCGACACGTCCACCTCGAACTTGAAGCGCTTGCTCATGGAATCGTTCAGCCATGGTATGCGAACTTGCAGCTTGCTGTCAAACGACTCCTTGTGCTTAACGGAGGAGAAGTGGAAGGTGTAATTGCCCCACTGGCTCTTGAACGGGGCGCAGGTGAGGTTGTAGCACACGCCGAAGGGAGTCAACTTAGATTCCTGCATCTTCAAACAACTCCAATCCCCAGAAAACCTCATCTTCCATCTTGTCCTTGACTTCTCCATCGGGAAGCAAGTCCATAAGTTCCTTGGCCCTGCGCTTGCGCTCTGAAAGCATCTCCTTTCCAGCCTGGTACTCTGCTTCCTGCTCGACGGCGATTAGCGCCCTGCTATATCCTGCGCGGAAGTACGATGAGCACACCATGAATTTTTTCATGTCCCCAACAATGTTTCCAACTACTTCTTCAGCTTCCTGATCGTTCAGCCCCCAGTCCCTTGCGGCAGCATAGATATCAGATGAGCACATGATTGGGGGATTGTCCCTCAACGCCTTGATAATCTTCCTTAATCTTCCTTTTTTCACAATTTCCTCACTTTCTCACAAACCAGGAAATGGGAGGGCCTAGGCCCTCCCGATCATCTGCTACTCGGCAACGTCCAGCGTGAGCATGGAGCCGTTCTTGACGGAAACCTGCTTCACCGTGAACTCGATAGGCTCCTCCCAAGTCGGCTCGCCGAAAATCTGAATGGCCTTCTTGACTGCATTGAAGATTCCCATGGAAACGGCCTGGTAGGCCTTCCCCTTGTCATCAATGAGCACCACGCGCGGCGCTCGCTCGACCTCACCCGTTTCCTCGTCCACGATGTCGATGGCCTCAACGAGAACGTCTTTCACCTTGATGTTCTTGTTGATGAAATCGCCTACCTTGTGGTCGGGGTTGTTGCTGGCGTTGTACAGCTTGGCCTTGGTCGCACGGTCGCCTCCCTTGATTGAGCAGTAGGTGCTCGTGCTCTGCTCAGAAAGCTCGGCGGACACGTCCAGGGTCATCATCGCGTTCTCCATTTCGAGAACTCCTTTCATCTCGTGGGTGCGGCCCGTTGACCGCTATTGATTGCCCACGTGGGAGGGTTCAGAGTTAGCGGTGAACCCTCGCCGTGGGCAATCGCCTAACCGATCAACTCGTCGGCTTCCGGTTCTCCGGCTTCCGGTTCTCCGGCTTCCTTGACGCACACTACCTGGGCTTGGGACAGGAACTTGTCCAAGTCCATTCCGTAGGTGGTGACCTCCTTCTCGGCGATATCGATCTCGACGCCCTTGGGAAGGGTCTTCCCAGTCGCATCGGCGATGGCCTTGCGGGCCATGGTCTTGTCGCAGCGGGTACCCTCTACCTCTGCGGAGCCGATCTTGTCGAGCTTCGGCACACCGTGCTCAACGTAGAGCTTGTAGGCGGTGACTTCGTACTTGGTAATGGAGCGGGTAATCATCATGATTGAGTCCTTTCTTCGTGTTCCCGTCGGGAACATTTTACCTGATCTTGAGGGTGCCCGATAATCGGGCACCCATTCGTCCATACTTGTTTCACAGTTTCTTCATACCAACGGCAGACCTCCTAGAAGTCGATTAATCGGCGAACTGGGCAGCAATGGACGGCATAGTCCCGATATCCTCGGCGATAGGCCCATCCGTGCCCTTCCAGGCACCCTGCGGCTTTGATCTTGACGTACTTCCTCCCGTGCCAGAAATGGTCTTTCCTGGCCATTCTGCGGCCCTCGGCGAACTCCTCTTCACCGATTCCCATTATTACCATTACCCTATCACCCTCCATCCGTCGAACTTCATGGTCTCGATGCGCACCTCTGTAGACACAACTTCATCATATTCGAGGAACAGCATTGATCTTACTGTGTTTATACGGTTCGGGTCATGGACGTAGGTAACGGTCACAGTGTGATCGCCCTCATCCTTGCCGTAAACGGCATAAACGGGGCGAACGCAGTTTGATCGAAACATCATGTTTTTTTTCTCCTTCTGTCGTGATCGTGCAACGTGGGCGGCTATTTCCTCTTTTCTAATACGTATGACGCTCGTACTCGCAAACCCTATTGCTGCAAGTTGAAACCCAAACAAGTTCATTCTTCTCGCTATACCATGGGCGTACGCCCGTATCAAACCCCTCGGCGTAATGGTAACAGTAACTGCCATCCGTGAACGCCCTGCGCATATCCGACGCGCATAGATCAGTGAACGATGTGCAGTCCTGAATGAAGGCATGAACGTGTTTCCACGTAGTCGGCGAGTAATCATAGCGCGGCAACATGAAAATGTCCTCAGAAGTCGCCATCGCGACTATGCTATCATAGGACTTCAACGCTTTCACACTGTCATAGACATGATAGATTTTCTCGCCGTGACGATTTTCCTCAATAACAACGTCCTCAAGCTCCACCACTTCCGCGGTCATATGGCGCAATTTCATAATCCACCTGCTTCCCATAGCCGCCCACGTTGCACGATCAGCGCGGCCCATGGTATGCGCCGATTCCGACGCACGCCATAGTTTAGAAACTCCGTAGTCCGTGGCGATTGAGTGGAAAAAGTCTAGAGTCTGAACAGCACCGAAGTACCTGAAAATCTCATCGACGATCTCGGAATCATCCACAACTTCCCGTACTTTTTTCCTCGTACCATGCCGCAGCTTCCCCAGCATCCACGAACGTTTTACCTTCGGCCACCATGATATAACGCCTTCCGTTTCAGGTGCACACCATGGGCCGCGCTATCCTATGCGCCCGTAGGCGGTAGCCGCGATGCCGCGGCCACGCCTAGGCTAGATGAAAAGAAAATCAACGTCAGCGACTTTATAACCGTAATCGAGTATAGTTATCTCGAAAACTTTAATGCTATCCGCTCCATCAGTTGCCAGTACGACATCACAATAATAACCGTAAACATTAAAGCTCGTAGTCTGGGCATACTTAGTTCTAACGACATAAGCCTTGCCAACTTCAGCCATCATTTCCGTTGCTGTCAATCGCAAATTTAATGTAACCATTTCATCATCGCCGTTATAGACCTCACTAACAGCGGTTAAAACAGCAACTCGTAGAATGTCAGTTTCTAGCTTAAACATTTTGCGTCCTTTCTTAGATGGTTTACCACCTATGGGCGCATAGGATTTCGATTAATGTTCTAATGTGCAACTTGCACGTTGCCTTACCGTAGATCATCATATGTTACTAGCACGCCTGACCCTCGGTTAAGCCGCGCAAGATATGCGATTGTCAAGGTACGGCTAGTAGCTTTAACGCCGACGTGGTAGCAGCCTAGGCGATCAGTGGCGGAACCCTTCCGCGTTGCTTATCTCCTTTCTTCGATGCCCTCATTATCCTCCTATATAGAGCTGAAGTCAATGCGACTATAGTTATATTGGCGAAAAATATAGTTTCTCCATATTAGAGATAACAGGGCGGCTAATGGGGAATGATAAGCTGTTATTATTTTTCTACTCTCC
>ENA-ORNB01001466-ORNB01001466.1-human-gut-metagenome-genome-assembly--contig:-NODE-1466-length-16684-cov-2.340490_pt1 | contig 16684 bp, 13 predicted proteins | sample MGYA00242112_ERZ509016 | MGnify/ENA primary metagenome ERZ509016 (study PRJEB26280, sample SAMEA2338705) | human gut metagenome | biome: human gut; feature: human-associated habitat; material: faeces...
TGTGCAGCAGAGCCCAGTCTGCAACAGGGCTGTATCTGATCTCTAAGCTTACAGAGATTTTGAAGTGGGCAGCAGCCGGTTATCTGCTTTTCAGAAGTGTAAAGGAGATAAAACAGAAGTACAGTAATGTACTTTTAGTGGGAATTGTTGTTTATGCAGCGTCTCTGGCAGCAGACCGGATATGGAGATTATATGAGCCGATCATTGGCGGGTGGTTTACGGAAATTGGTGCAGTAGTGCTTGTAGCCAGTGTGGGACTGACTCTGTGGATGGAGATTGCCAATGCTTACAGATTTCAGCTTACCTATAGAGAATACAGCCGTCAGATGGAACAGAAACTGCAGATACAGAAACAGAATTATGAGGAACTTACAGAAAAGGTGGATGAGATCAGCAGGATGCGCCATGATATGAGACACCATCTGCGCACCATCATGTCTTACACCCAGCAGGGAAAATATCAGGAGATGATGGAATACCTGCAGGAGTATGCATCCGTTATAACAGAAGAGGAAAAGCGAATCTGTTATTGCAGAAACATGGCCGTAGATGCAGTGATCCATTTTTATGCAGGAGAACTGAGAGAGAAAGGGATTCCTTTTGAATGTGATATGATGCTGCCGCAGAATATTGGCATTTCAGATACAGATCTGTGCAAAATATATGGAAATCTTCTGGAAAATGCCGTAGATGCAGTAAAAGATCTGTTGCCGGAAAATAAGCCTTATGTAAAGATGCTTACAAAGGTTAAGAACAAGAAGCTTCTGATAGAGATTTCAAATCCATATTCCAATGAAATCCAGCGAAGAGAAAAAGTTTTTTATTCAACAAAGCATGAAGGCTTTGGAATCGGAACAGCGTCTGTAGCAGAAGTGGTACAACGAATGGGCGGATATGTAGTTTTTAATACAGAAGAGGGTATTTTTAAAGTAAATATCTTTCTGCCGGTGAAAACAGTACAGTAAATAAATAGTTACTGCCCGGAGGGGAAGAGGCATATCGGAAATACTTATTTATCAGAGTCTGAAGAGAATAAGTATTCCAGATATGCTTTTTTTATTGCGTTGGAGCCACGCTTGCGTACAGTAACAAGCTCCTGATTGTCCATAACAAAGCCTTCATCTGTGGATTTCTCGATGTGATCCATATTTACGATACAGCCTCTGTAACAGGAGAGAAAACATTTCATTCCCTCCAGAAGCTCTTCGAATTTCTGGAAGGTTATGTAGGAGCGTATAATGCCTGCATCTGTGGTATGTACCTGAACTGCATTGCGGTAGGTATCCACGTACAGGATGCTCCTGACAGGGATCTTTACAGGGGTACGGTCAGAGATCAGTTCTATATATCTGGAGTTCTGTGACTGTCTGAACTGGATTGTTGAGAGAATCCGGCAAAGCTTCTCCGGGTCAAAGGGCTTCAGCAGATAGTAGGATGCCTGTACATCATAGCTTTCCACAGCAAAGGAATCACTGCTTGAAATAAAAATCAGAGCAGTTGTATCCCTGGCTTCGCGGAGCTTTCTGGCTGCATCCATACCGGTCATACTGCCCATATAAATATCCATAATGATCAGGTCGTAAAATCCGGGTATGTATTTAGTAAAAAAAGCTTCTGCGCTGGAATACAAATGGATGTCTGCGGATGTATTCTGGGATTCATAATAAGAAGAAATGACAGATTTTACCTGACGCAGATCTTCCTTTGAATCGTCAAGGATTGCAATATTCAAAAGGAGTACCTCCTAAATTAACTTAAACATAATTTGTATTTTAGCGTATTTTCATGAGTTATTCAAGTACGGATTCCTTACTGAAAGCAAGTAATACCATAAGTATTTATTCATTTTTCCATATTTCATGAAAAATGTCATTTAATCCCATGTATCTTGAAAATAAGACTGAAATTTTTTATAGTAAGAACATAGAAATTCAGTTTAGAAATATGTACACACATTTTAAGAAAGGATGGTAAAAAAATATGAAAAACTGGAAAAAAATAATGGCAGGTCTTTGTGCTGCTGCAATGGTAAGCTCTATGGTTGTTCCGGTATGGGCAGCAGAGGAGACTACAGAAGAAGCAGCAGATGACGGAGATGTCGCGGATGTATCAGAGGCAATGTTAGGACTCTGGAAGGACAGCGCAGGAGATATCTACGGATTCTACAAAGATAATTCGTTTTTTGGTCAGTGGAAGGATGAAGAGCAGGATGTTCTTGGTGTATATGCTCTGAGTTCAGACGGAGAATATACAGCTCTGGTAATGCAGTTCGCAAATGACGACGGCACGTATGATGATGAAAATATGGTAACTTATCTGGTGCAGGCAAATGAGGAAGAGAATCTTCTGGAACTTTATGATCCGGACAGTCTGGACTTGACTGCAACCCTGGAGCCTTATGAGGCAGACGGTGATGAGTCGGATTACAATCAGACTTATCAGGATATGGGTGATATCCTGACAGAGTGTTATTCCGGCGAAACAGAAGCGGGTGAGACTTTTATTTATGCAGCTAATGAGGATGGAACTTTCTGCTCAGTACTTGTGATCGATCAGGATGATAACTATGTAAGCTTTGTTGGCGAAGGTACTTTTGATGAAGAGAACGGTACTGTGACGATTACTGATGAAGTTTCTGAGATGGCACTTACTTTTGGCGTGGCAGTGAATGATGATGATACACTGACACTGGATATGGGTGATCTTGGAAGCGCTACTGTAGAGGAAGCTACGCTGGCGGTTGCTGTGCAGGGACTGAAGTATGCAGTTGAGAATGGAACTGAGATGAACTAAGCAATTCTTTTTCAGGAACAAAAATATGTGATTTTGAGGATACTCCTCTTCGGATAGATTTATTCGGAGGGGAGTGTTTTTTCTGTGCCGGGGGTTTTAGAATGGCTGGGAAGATGGTATAATAAGGAGCGAATTCTATAGTTTTTGTGGAAGTGTTACAGGTGAGCAGAAACAGACAGGAAGCGAAAATTACGAGAGAGGTTTGAATTTATGAATATTTTGAATATAGAGCATGTTTCCAAGGTGTTTGGTGAGAAGGTGGTGCTGGATGATGTTTCCTACGGGGTGCATCAGGGAGATAAGATTGGGATCATCGGGATTAATGGGACCGGGAAGTCTACGATTCTGAAGATCATCGGCGGTCTGGAGGAGCCGGATGAGGGGCAGGTGATCACTCAAAATGGCCTGAGAATCACGTATCTTCCGCAGATGCCGGAGTTTCCGCAGGGAGCTTCTGTCCTGGATTATGTGGCAGAAGGAAAGTGGCAGAAGGACTGGAGTACTGAGAGCGAGGCAAGGAATGTTCTGAATAAGCTGGGAATTACAGACCATGAGGAGAAGATCGATCATTTATCCGGGGGACAGAAGAAAAGGGTGGCACTGGCAAGGACTCTGGTGAATCCCTGTGATGTGCTGCTTCTGGACGAGCCTACCAACCATCTGGATAATGAGATGGTGACCTGGCTAGAGGACTTTCTGAGAAGTTTTAAGGGCGTTGTGATTATGGTTACTCATGACAGATATTTTCTCGACAGGGTTACTAATAAGATTCTGGAGATTTCCCATGGCGGCCTTTATGCTTATGAGGCTAATTACTCGAAGTTTCTGGAACTGAAGGCAGAGCGTGAGGAGATGGAGCTTGCCAGTGAGAGGAAGAGACAGAGCGTACTCCGCATGGAACTGGAGTGGGCAAAGCGTGGATGCAGAGCCAGAAGTACCAAGCAGCGGGCACGTCTGGAACGCCTGGAGGCACTGAAGAACGGAAAAGCTCCGGTGCGTGATGCGAATGTGGAGCTGGATTCTGTTGAGACACGTATGGGAAAGAAGACAATCGAACTTCACCATATCAGCAAGAGTTTTGGTGAGAAGAAGATCCTGGATGATTTTAATTATATTGTGCTGCGCAATCAGCGTCTTGGGATTATTGGTCCTAATGGGTGCGGAAAGTCAACACTCATCAAGATTATTGATGGGATGATACAGCCGGATGCAGGAGAAGTGGAAATTGGAGAAACCATTCGCATAGGGTATTTTGCACAGGAAGTGCCGGATATGGATACCAATCAGCGTGTGATCGATTATATCCGCGACGTGGCAGAGTATATTCCGACCAGAGACGGGAAGATTTCCGCAACAATGATGCTGGAGAGGTTTCTTTTTGATTCTGCCATGCAGTATGCACCCATTGCCAAATTGTCAGGTGGTGAGAAGAGGCGTCTGTATCTGCTGAGGGTTCTGATGGAGGCGCCGAATGTGCTTCTTCTGGATGAGCCAAGTAATGATCTGGATATTCCTACACTGACCATTCTGGAGGATTATCTGGCTTCTTTTGCAGGGATTGTGATCGCAGTGTCTCATGACAGGTATTTTCTGGATAATATTGTGGACAGGATTTTTGCTTTTGAGGGGAATGGACATCTGACCCAGTATGAGGGCGGATATACGGATTATACAGAGGCGCTGGCGAGAAAAGGCGGGGCAGTATCTGAAGGACAGAGCACTGCAGTTGGCGCGGAAAAGAAGAAGTCGGCTCAGGCAGACTGGAAGCAGAATCGTCCCCAGAAGCTGAAATTTACCTATAAAGAGCAGAGGGAATTTGAAACCATCGATGATGATATTGCAGCGCTGGAGGAACTGCTGGAGAAGCTGGATAAGGATATGGAGGCCAATGCCACCAATTCTGTGAAGCTTCGTGAGATCATGGAACAGAAGGAGAAGGCACAGGCAGATTTGGATGAGAAGATGGACAGGTGGGTTTATCTGAATGATCTGGCGGAGCGAATCGAGGCACAAAAAAGTGAAAAGTGATTTTTTTCAGATGCTATTGACTTTGCAGAGGGTTCTTTAGTATGATACAGATTATGGAAGATTGCAGGAGCTGCTTTGCAGCGGGGCAATTTGCGGATGCCGGGTCAGTGACAGAAAATATCTTTTGATTCTGACATCTGTGAGTGAACAGTAAGTGAACAGGAGATATGAAGATATGGCAGAACAGGTCAGAGTTGTAGTGGACGCAATGGGCGGGGATAATGCCCCGGCAGAACCTGTCAAGGCTGCAGTGGAAGCTGTAACAGAGAGACAGGACATAAAAGTAATTCTTACAGGAAAACAGGAAGTGATAGATAAGGAACTGGCGAAATACTCCGGATATCCGAAGAACCAGATCCAGGTTGTCAATGCATCCCAGGTGATCGAGACAGCAGAACCCCCTGTTTTTGCGATCCGTAAGAAAAAAGATTCATCAATCGTAGTAGGTTTGAATATGGTTAAGAAACAGGAAGCAGATGCCTTTATTTCATCAGGAAGTACAGGTGCGGTTCTTGTTGGAGGACAGGTGCTGGTAGGCAGAAGTAAAGGCGTGGAGAGACCGCCTCTTGCACCGTTGATCCCTACCACAAAGGGAGTTTCCCTTCTGATAGACTGCGGTGCCAATGTGGATGCACGTCCATCACATCTGGTACAGTTTGCGAAGATGGGTTCTATTTATATGGAGAATGTAGTCGGCATTAAGAATCCAAGAGTTGCCATCGTAAATAACGGGGCGGAAGAGGAGAAGGGAAATGCACTTGTAAAAGAAACTTTCCCCCTTCTGAAAGAATGCAAAAGCATTAATTTCATCGGAAGTATAGAAGCCAGAGATATCCCGGCAGGATATGCGGATGTGGTCGTATGCGAAGCATTTGTGGGAAATGTGATCCTTAAATTATATGAGGGAGTTGGTTCTGCCCTGGTCCAGAAGATCAAAGAAGGAATGATGACCAGCACAAGAAGTAAGATCGGTGCACTTCTGGTAAAGCCTGCACTGAAAGAAACTCTGAAATCCTTTGATGCAACGGAATATGGCGGAGCACCGCTTCTGGGGCTTAAAGGACTTGTGGTAAAGACGCATGGGAGTGCCAAAGCCATTGAGATCAAACATGGTATTTTCCAGTGTGTACAGTTTAAACAGGAGAAGATCAACGAGAAGATCGCAGAGCGTATCCTGGAGGATCAGGAATTACTGAAGTCCGGAGCAGAATAGAGCAGGACAGGAACAGAAACAGGAAGGAGGGTTGAAGATGGAACTGGAGAAAATAAAAGCTATCATAGCAGAGGTTCTGAATATTGATGCAGATTCGATCACAGAAGACACTACATTTGTAGATGATCTTGGTGCAGACTCTCTTGATATTTTTCAGATTATTATGGGGATTGAAGAGGAGTATGACATTGAGCTGGATAATGAATCTGTCGAACAGATTCAGACAGTCGGTGATGCTGTTGAAGCAATTCGGACAATTAAATAAAAATGTAACTGTCCGGCAGTCTGAAATTTGACAGGAGCATAATACAGGCACACTGAGCAGTTACAAAAAATGATGTCGCAGGGTTGTCAGATGACAGCCCTGCGCATATGGAGAGGGTTAGAGGAATGAATAGAAAGACAGAAGAATTAGAAGAAATCATAGGATATCATTTTAAAAATAAACATTATCTTACACAGGCACTGACTCACAGTTCCTATGCAAATGAGAAGAAGTTGGGGAAGCTGGGCAGCAATGAGAGACTGGAGTTTCTGGGAGATGCTGTGCTGGAGCTGATCAGCAGTGATTATCTGTATGCAAGATTTACCCAGATACCGGAGGGAGAGCTGACAAAGAAGAGAGCCAGCCTGGTGTGTGAGCCAAGCCTTGCCTATTGTGCAAGAGAATTCGGACTGCCACAGTTTCTGTTGCTTGGAAAGGGCGAGGATATGACAGGCGGAAGAAACAGGGATTCTATCGTCTCTGATGCAACAGAGGCTTTACTGGGAGCTATCTATCTGGATGGTGGTTTTGCTAATGCAAAGGAGTTTGTGCTGAATTTTATCCTGAATGATATTGAACATAAACAGCTCTTTTATGATAGCAAGACCATCCTGCAGGAAATCGTGCAGGAAAACGGAACACAGCCGGTGGAATATATTCTGACAAAAGAAGAAGGCCCGGATCATAACAAAAACTTTACTGTGGAGGCAAGAGTAAACGGAAAAGTGATGGGACAGGGAAGCGGTCATACAAAGAAAGCAGCAGAACAGGCCGCAGCATACCAGGCGATTCGTGTACTCAGAAAATAAACAGGAGAATTATGTATTTAAAGAATATAGAGGTACAGGGATTTAAGTCTTTCGCCCAGAAAATCAATTTTGAATTTCATAACGGGATCACCGGTATTGTAGGTCCGAACGGAAGTGGAAAGAGCAATGTCGGTGATGCGGTGAGATGGGTGCTGGGTGAACAGAGTGCCAGATCTCTGCGAGGAGGAAATATGCAGGATGTTATTTTCTCCGGTACAGAGACAAGAAAACCCCTGGGTTATGCATCGGTGGCGATCACACTGGATAATTCAGACCATAAGCTTCCGGTTGATTTTAACGAGGTTACGGTTACCAGAAGGCTTTACCGTTCAGGAGAGAGTGAATATAAGATCAACGGAAGTGCCTGCAGACTGAAAGATATCAATGAGATGTTTTATGATACAGGTATCGGTAAAGAAGGATATTCCATTATCGGACAGGGACAGATCGACAGGATCCTAAGCGGTAAACCGGAAGAGAGAAGAGAGCTTTTTGATGAGGCAGCAGGTATTGTTAAATTTAAGAGAAGAAAGAATACCACGATCAAAAAACTGGAGGAAGAACGCCAGAACCTGGTCAGAGTGACAGATATCCTCTCGGAGCTTACCAGACAGCTGGAACCACTGGAGAAACAGTCAGAGACAGCAAGAGTTTATCTTTCCAAAAGAGAGACTCTTAAGGAACTGGATGTGAATATGTTCCTGATGGAGTATGCTGCTGCAGCCAAAGAACTCAAGGAACTGGAAGAGAAGAACATAATTGCGCAGAATCAGCTGAAGGATACCCAGAGTTCCTATGACCGGACCAAGATGGAATATGAACGTCTGGAACAGGAGCTGGAAGATTTAAATTCCAAAATGGATGCACTTCGCATTTCCGGTCAGGAGCAGGCAATCCGTAAACAACAGCTGGAAGGCCAGATCAATGTATTAAATGAGCAGATACTGGCAGGGGCACAGAATGAAGAGCATTATAAGGGACGTATCCAGACTATTGAGGCTGAACTTTCAGTAAGAACAGATTCAAAGAAGAAACTTGAAGAAGAAAAAACGGATATTTATGCACAGTTAAAGGCTGTCCGTAAGAAACTTTCTGAGGAAGAAGAGAAATTAAGGACAGCGCAGGAGAATATGGAAGCCTGTACTCTCGAAGTGGAGAATGGCAAAAATGAGATCATTGAAATTCTGAACAGCCGTGCCAATGTCAAGGGTAAAGCCCAGAGATTTGATGCAATGATGGAACAGGCAGAAATCCGTAAGGCAGAGATCAGCCAGCGTATTCTCAGACTGAAGAGTGAAGAGGAAGAGCAGCAGACTATTCTGACTACAGCCCGGAAACAGTATGATGAGATTACATCCCAGATTGAAAATGCCAATGAGGAATGTGAACATCTGAATCTGAGTGTGATGAAGATTCAGGAAAAGCTGAAGGAACAGAACACAAAGCTGGAAGCAGAACAGACAGCCTATCACAGAGAGGCATCCCGGCTGGATTCTCTCAGAAATATCGCGGAGCGCTATGATGGATACGGAAACAGTATTCGGAGAGTTATGGAACAAAAAGAACGTGTTCCGGGAATCCAGGGTGTTGTCGCAGATCTGATCCAGGTAAACAAAGATTATGAGATCGCTATCGAGACAGCTCTTGGTGGGAGCATTCAGAATATTGTTACAGATAATGAGCAGACTGCCAAAACCATGATCGAATTTCTGAAAAAGAATCGTTATGGACGTGCGACCTTTCTTCCCATGAGCAGCATAAGTCCCAGAGGTGAGTTTACACCGAAAGAAGCACTGAAAGAGCCGGGCGTTGTGGGGATTGCCAGCGAACTGGTGTCCGTAGCTTCTCAGTATCAGCAGATCACGAAATTCCTTCTTGGAAGAGTGCTGGTAATTGATAACATTGATCATGCCATTGCAATAGGAAAAAAATACAGACACAGTCTGAGAATGGTCACAACAGAGGGTGAATCCTTAAACCCGGGAGGTTCCATGACCGGCGGTGCCTTCAGAAACAACAGCAATCTGCTTGGAAGGCGGCGTGAAATAGAGGAACTGGAAACAAAAGTAAATCAGCTGAAGCAGAATCTGACCGAAATGCAGAATGCTGTTGAGGAAAATAAAAATCAGAGAAACAGGCTTCGTGATGCCATTGCAGGATTTCAGGAAAAACTCCGTCAGAAATATATAGAACAGAATACTGCCAGAATGAATATCAAACAGCAGGAAAAGAAAGCTGAGGAGATCCGAAGCGGATATGCGCAGATCAACAGAGATCAGGCAGAGATCAAACGCCAGGTCATGGAAATCCGGCAGGATCATGACCGGATTGCCAGGGAACTGGAGAATTCAAAGCAGGATGAGAAAGAACTGGAGAGTTTTATTGAGGCAAAGCAGTCAGAACTGGATGAATGGAAAGAAGAAGAGAAGAAAATCACCCGGGAGTTAGAAGAAATCCGTCTTCAGTCATCCGCTCTTGAACAGAAAGAGAAATTTGACCAGGAAAACCTGAGCCGTCTGAAAGCAGAAATCATAGCTTTTATGACTGAGAAAGAGGATATTTATCAGTCTCTTGCTCACAGCAGTGAAGAGATGGAAAAGAAGCAGGAGATGATCATCCAGCTGAAAAAAGAGTCGGAAGAGTCTGTCCTTCATGAAGAACAGGCACAGATGCAGCTGAAAAATCTGCAGAAGGAGAAAGAGAGCAGAACTTCTCAGCATAAAGATTTTTTTGAGAAAAGAGATTATCTGTCCGGTCAGATCGGACTTCTGGATAAGGAATGTTACCGTCTGCAGGGACAGATGGACAAGCTGGAGGAGAACAGGGAAGAGCGGATTGCCTATATGTGGTCCGAGTATGAGATCACTCCCAATAATGCCGTTTCCTACAGAAAAGAGGAACTTACTGATCTTTCGCAGATGAAGCGACAGGCAACTCAGATTAAAGATGATATCAGAAAGCTGGGACCTGTAAATGTAAATGCTATTGAGGATTATAAGGAACTTCTGGAAAGACACACCTTTCTGTCCGGCCAGTATGAGGATCTGGTCACAGCGGAGAAAACTCTGGAACAGATCATTCAGGAGCTGGATGAGGGAATGCGGAAACAGTTTTCTGAGAAATTTGGCGAGATCCAGAAGGAATTTGACAAGGCATTTAAGGAATTGTTCGGAGGCGGAAAAGGAACTCTGGAGCTGGATGAAGAGGCAGATATCCTGGAGGCAGGAATTAAGATCATTTCCCAGCCGCCAGGAAAGAAACTGCAGAATATGATGCAGCTTTCCGGCGGGGAAAAAGCTCTGACAGCTATCGCGCTTCTTTTCGCGATCCAGAATCTGAAGCCGTCACCGTTCTGTCTGCTGGATGAGATCGAGGCAGCGCTGGACGATTCCAATGTTGGGCGATTTGCCGGATATTTACAGAAGTTGACGAAAAACACACAATTTATTATAATAACCCATAGACGTGGAACTATGAACGCCGCAGACCGGCTTTATGGTATTACCATGCAGGAAAAAGGGGTATCCACACTGGTTTCCGTCGATCTGGTGGAGAATCAGCTTACCCAGTAACAGGAGGAGTTTCACATGGCAGAAGAAAAGAAAGGTTTTTTTAAACGATTAGTCAGTGGACTGGCAAAGACCAGAGACAATATCGTAGCCGGATTTGACAGTATTTTCAGTGGTTTTTCCAGTATTGATGAAGATTTTTATGAAGAGCTGGAAGAGATTCTGATCATGGGTGATATCGGGATCAATGCGACCACTTCTATTATTGAGAATTTAAAGAAAGAGGTTTCCGAACGTCATATTAAGGAACCGATGGAATGTAAACAGCTTCTGATCAATGAGATCAAGGATCAGATGCGTGTGGACAGCACAGAGTATGAATTTGAGAACCGCAGATCCGTAGTTTTGGTGATCGGTGTCAATGGTGTCGGAAAAACCACTTCAGTAGGAAAGCTTGCAGGAAAATTAAAAGACCAGGCAAGAAGGTTATCCTTGCAGCAGCCGATACTTTCCGCGCAGCAGCAGGAGAGCAGCTTACTGAGTGGGCGAACCGTGCAGGTGTGGAGATCATCGGCGGACAGGCGGGAGCAGATCCTGCATCTGTTATCTATGATGCGGTGGCTGCAGCCAAAGCAAGAAATGCAGACGTACTTCTCTGTGATACAGCAGGACGTCTTCATAATAAAAAGAACCTTATGGAAGAACTCCGCAAGATTTACAGGATCCTGGAGAGAGAGTATCCGGATGCATATCTGGAGACACTGGTAGTGCTGGATGGTACCACCGGACAGAATGCCCTTGCACAGGCGAGACAATTTGCGGAGGTCGCAAATGTCAGCGGTATTATCCTTACCAAGCTGGACGGAACTGCCAAGCCATCCAGTCTGAACTGGATATTCCGGTGAAGTACATTGGCGTAGGAGAAAGTATTGACGATCTTCAGAAATTCGATGCAGATGCATTTGTAAATGCGTTGTTTGATGTAGACCATAAAGAAAACCCGGACGCTTAAGATTAGGATGTACTTTCGGAGTCAAATCAAGTACAAAAAGATTCAGGGAGTACATTTAGGACAAAATGGAGGAAAAAACAATGCTTACTTTAGAGAGTTTTGAACAGGCATCAGAGATCGTAAAACAGGTCACACAGGAAACAAAGCTGATCAAGAGCAGCTATTTCAGTGAACTTACAGGAAATAAGGTTTATTTAAAACCGGAGAATATGCAGCGTACAGGTGCATACAAGGTTCGTGGTGCTTATTATAAGATCAGCACTCTTTCCGATGAAGAGAGAAATAAAGGTCTGATCACAGCATCCGCCGGAAATCATGCACAGGGTGTTGCCTATGCTGCGCATAAATATGGTGTGAAGGCAGTGATCGTTATGCCTACCACAACTCCGCTGATCAAGGTTGAGAGAACAAAGAGTTACGGTGCAGAGGTTATCCTGCATGGTGATGTATATGATGAGGCATGTGCACATGCACTGGAACTTGCTGAGAAAGAGGGATATACCTTTATCCATCCTTTCGATGATCCGGCAGTTGCCACAGGACAGGGTACCATTGCAATGGAGATCGTTCAGGAGCTTCCGCTTGTTGATTATATTCTGGTTCCAATCGGTGGAGGCGGACTTGCAACAGGTGTTTCCACACTTGCGAAGCTGTTAAATCCACATATCAAAGTCATTGGTGTGGAACCGGCAGGGGCTGCCTGCATGAAGGCTTCTCTGAAGAAGGGTGAGGTTGTGACTCTTCCGCACGTAAATACGATTGCTGACGGTACTGCCGTACAGACACCCGGAAAGAAAATCTTCCCGTATATCCAGAAGAATCTGGACGATATCATCACTATCGAGGATGATGAACTGATTGTTGCTTTCCTTGACATGGTTGAGAACCATAAGATGATCGTAGAGAATTCCGGTCTTCTGACAGTGGCAGCGCTTCGTCATCTGGATGTGAAGGGAAAGAAGATTGTTTCTATCTTAAGCGGTGGAAACATGGATGTTATTACCATGTCTTCTGTTGTTCAGCATGGTCTGATCCAGAGAGACAGAATCTTCACAGTATCTGTGCTCATTCCGGATAAGCCGGGTGAACTGGTACGTGTGGCAAGCGTGATCGCCAAGGCGCAGGGCAATGTTATCAAGCTGGATCATAACCAGTTTGTAAGCACGAACAGAAATGCGGCTGTGGAGCTTAAGATTACATTGGAGGCTTTTGGCACAGATCATAAGAATGAGATTGTTAAAGCTCTCGAAGATGCAGGATGCAGACCAAAGGTGATCCGCCCAAGTCTGTGATTGTCTCAGAGTAGCATCTGCCATGTAAATAAATGAAATGGGAGCCCTGGTGTTCAGTATATGGATGCCGGGGCTTTTTTGATGAGATTTTTAAGAAGTGTATCGGAAAAAATAAATTTGTGCTGTCAAGAGAAAATGCTTGATATTAATTTTGAAAGAATGCCGTAAATACGCACTTTTCCGGGCATATTGGCAGGGGGCTGTGACAATCTTGTGACAAATGCGGGAAAAATATGAATTTACAGTGTGAGAAAGCAGTAGAAAAGATATGGTGGTTCGGTTATAATAAAGAAAAAGTATCGAAACAGGAAAGGAGAAAACATTATGCCGATAACAATAAAGATGCTGCTAGATCAGTATACCGAAATATTACGGAAGATATATGGAAGTCATTTAAAGACAGTAATTTTATATGGATCCTATGCAAGGGGAGATTATAAGGCAGATTCTGATATAGATATAATGATTCTCCTGGACTTGTCAGACATAGATATTAAACAGTATCGCCATGAATTGTCAGGAGAAACTTTTGATTTCAATATGGATCATGACCTCGATATTAAACCGATAGCAAAAAGCCAACAACATTTCCAGAACTGGGTTGATGTATACCCATTTTATGCGAATGTAAAGAAAGAAGGGGTGAAACTGTTTGAGGCAGCCTAATGAAAAGGGAACGCAGAAATATTTGGCATTGTATCGTATTGAAACCTCTAAAAGTGACATCAAAGCAGCTGAAATCCTTTTGGCAGCTAAAGAATTCCGTGGAGCAAATAACCGGGCATATTATGGGATTTACCATGCAATATCAGCTGTGCATGCGCTGGATGGCAATGCGTATAAAAGACATAAAGATGCTCTGGCGAATTTCAATAAGAATTATGTAAAACCGGAGATTTTTCCGAGAAAGCTTGGAAAGAAAATTGTTGAATCAGAAGAAATCCGTCATGCCAGTGATTATGATGATTTCTATATAGCGACAAGAGAAGAGGCTGAGGAACAGATCCAGACAGCAAAAGAGTTGGTATCACGTGTAGAAGAATATGTACAGGCAAGATGGAAGAAAGAGTCTGAAAAGACTGTTCGAAATGCGGAATACCTAGTACAGAATCGCATTAATTATTAAGTAATATCCCTATGGAAATTTTTCAAAATATATGGCATAATCAAAAGAAAAATCAAGGAGATCATTCAGAAGAAATTCTGCCTAAGTATAAAGAAAATGGACTTACTAAAACAGAGATTGTAGAAGGAATGGTATTAGAATTGGCAACAATTCAGCAGGCAGATAATCTCTCTGTTTCTGTAAATCAAAAAGAAGTAGAAGAAAGATATGATGAATTAGTTGAATTAGAAGAGCCCGTTTTTCACCAAAAAGCAATTAAACAATATGGAACGGAAGAGAAACTAAAACAAGCATTATATTATAAATTGGTTTATAATGCGATAAATGATAAAATAGATGAATTGTTTTTAGAGAACTATTCTATTAGAGAAGAACTACTTCAAGTAAGAGCTAGCGATTATGTTTCACAGTATACTGCTGCTGATTTTGAAGAAAATGATATGGATAAAGAAATTTTTTCAGATGAAGTAGTACAAAACTATTATGATTCTTGTTTGGATAGATTACAGGAGTTATATTTCAAAGTTTGGAAGTACAGAATAGCAAATGAAAGTAGCATATCATATAATAACTATAGTGGCAATGATTTATTAAAAAAGCAGGAGTTTGATATTACTGCTAATAAATTAAACTTTAAAGGAAAAAAATATGAATTAGAAATGTTTTCATTTGATGAAGTCCAAGAAAGATTTGGCGATTATTTTTATTTGTCAAATTCTATTATTAATAATTATGATAATATAGAGTGTAAGGGGATACATATTCCGGAAAAGGATGTTAGAGGTCTTTACATGACATTAGGTGCTGACTCACCTATAACATTTAAATTAATAGTTTCGCCAGTTCTTGCACTATACAACAATTTTCAAAAAAACGGAATACGGACAGGTATAGAAAATGGATTAAATAAAGTAGAGTTTATTCAAACAGATATGGGAATTTACTATTCTATAATTGCTGATATGGAGTATGATAAATTGGAGAAATTATTAACTGATTCTATTACTTATTCAGATAAAGATAAGAATTTAAAAAGAGAAAATAATATAAATATTGTGACTGACTTGGAAGAATATGTTCAGGAAGTTGAATTAACCGATGGGCATATATTTTTCAACTCTTGCTTGGCATTAGAAAGTGACATAGCTTATTATGACCCGAATATAGCACATTTAGAAAAATGGAATACAGAACAGGTTACTGCATATCTCGGAAATACTTTTGTTCCGTCATATATTCCAAAGGATCTTAAGACTTGTCAGGAATCCTATACTGGTACTTTTATGTCAGAATATCTAAATAATACAATGTGGTGGACTGTAGCGTATGATAATGATATAATTATTTATGATAACTTTGGAGTGTTCTATAGTGATTCTTTTACTGATGAATATAATCCTTTAAGACGTAAATTGCTGATTGAAGTGTCAAAAGATGAACTGCCGGTAGCAGATGTATTATATTCATTTGATAAAGTAGAAGTTTCTAAAGTGAAAAAAAATGAACTAACTGTAGGAGTATACAAAGCACCATATTATGATGGGGATTCAAAACCAGCAGGATATATAAATCAATATATTGCGGAATTTATTATTGATAATGTAGGATATCGCATTATAAGTGAAAATTTGTCACAAGAGGAATTTATTAAAGTTTTAATATCTATGCCTGTATTTGAATAATACACTTTTTGGAAATTATTAAACAGTCTTGTAATATTGATAACGGAAAAGTCAATGTTGCAAGACTTTGTTTATTGTAATTAGGTGATGATTGTGTGTAAATATGTAAAGAAGAATTTCATTTTACATACAACAATGTTATAATATCGGATGAAGGAAATAACAGCAAAGGAGAACTGGCATGAATATGTACAAAGAAATAGATCAGGAAACTATGGAACTACTTTTAGATGCATTGCTCAAACGCACCCTGGAAGGTAAACAGATATGGGAAAATCTGTATTATAATCCTATTGGCTTTGTACAGCAGGATGCCTATGAAGATAAGGGCGCATATATATCGCAAATGTTTGAGACAACGACATCTTTTAATGGCATTGAATATGAATTAGAGCTTTGTGAAGCAATAGATCTTCCGTCTTGTAAAGGAAATATTTTCGGAAGCATTAGCTACGAAGCGGAAGAAGAAATAAACAAATATGATTTTTCTTTATCATTTGATTCAGAGCACTACGATGACGCTGATGCAGCAGAACTGAAGAATATTTATAAAGATTCAGTAATTGTGCAGTTAGCAGATGCGATTGTTGGTGTGTTTGAAGATTCGGAAGCGATAGCGGATGGTTTCTCTTATGCAAGGTATTTCAGTCAAAAAGAAATTAATTCAAAATGGAAAAAAGATTCCCTTGTAAAACTTGGTGAGAAGCTAATGAAAGAGAAAGCAATGCAGGATTTCCATAAAATCGTTCTGGATACAGATTACCGGAGCAGCTTATTGAGAAAGTAATAGATTTATATGGAGAACAATGCATGAGAAATATTAAAGACAGTACATTTCCGGAAAATATTTTGGAAGAGATCGGAATTAACAAAGTAAGCGAGAAGAAAATAGATTATTCCCGACTAACAGATGACCAGGTAAATGGATTGCTGTATGCCATATCACAGATGAAGC
>ENA-ORNB01001515-ORNB01001515.1-human-gut-metagenome-genome-assembly--contig:-NODE-1515-length-16236-cov-8.633335_pt1 | contig 16236 bp, 16 predicted proteins | sample MGYA00242112_ERZ509016 | MGnify/ENA primary metagenome ERZ509016 (study PRJEB26280, sample SAMEA2338705) | human gut metagenome | biome: human gut; feature: human-associated habitat; material: faeces...
CATACCGCCAAGTCGCATAAAATAAGGAAAGTTGAGATTTTAGTTATACAAATCAGTATTGTTCTAAAACTGATATCTGCTCTTTATTATCCCAAACGTGCTATCGAACATTTATTTGTTTTTATTATACACTATTTTTATGTATACACAAACATCAATGTAAATAATATTACAATATATGTACCTATTATGGGATATATAATATTTTTTTACACATCATTAAAAAACGCAGGTTTCCAAGCCACACCAAAACATTTGGTGATGTGCTCATCCTCCTGCGTCATACACATTATACATCCTTTATTGTTTCCCTTAACCTATCTATATTATGCGCTTTTCGCTTAAGAAAAAACAGCCGTATAAAATAAAAGCCCAGAGAAGTTTTTTCTTCCCCGAGTTCTTATTTTATTCAGTTTAAGTCATTGATAATCATTATATAAATTTTGCAACAACCTCAAGCTCTTTTCTCTTAGGTCTTTCAGGTGGCTCCTGTCCCCTGTAGCCAACAGCAATAACAGACACAACATTTTCACTGTCTGGAATATTAAGCAATTCTCTTAACGCCTCACCATCTCTAATGCCCATTACCAGAGTATCAAGCCCCAGTTCAGCAGCTTTAAGAAGCAGATTATCATTCTGCAGACCAAGGTCATAATAGCCCCAGCCGTCACCAGCCTCATTAACCTGACTGCCTGTATTCTTATCAAAGCCGACCATTCCCTTTACAAATGTTGTGACTATATATGCACCTGCTCCATCCGAATTAGCCTGATTAAATTCCGGAAGACATTTTTCTCTAAGTTCTTTTACCGCATTTTCAGATAAGACACAGTAATATCTTGATGTCTGCAGATTCTTCCATGAAGGTGCATATGACGCAGCCTTTATAAGTTCCTCAAGCTGCTCCTTAGTAACCTTTCTCTCTGGATTATAATTTCTTATGCTTCTTCTTTTCTCCATTACTGCCTGTAATTCCATATGTATACCTCTTTTCTATGATTATAGTTACTAATGTTTCCGCTCAATATGCATAGTCTGGTAATTCCGCTGTGCTAATCATTTAAGCCGCGGCATTAGCATTTATCGTATCAATAACCTTCTTTATTCCCATCCACACTGTCATATCTGTAAAGATATCTACTATACTTCCATAATCAGTAAATGGAGATTCCTGCAATACTGAAAAATCTTTCATCATTCCGTTATGGACAATATATTCTACTATCTGATTGACAAAATATATCTGCCTGCTATCAAGATTAGTATTTGTCAGATATTCTGAAAATGCTTCTTTTGCTGCATTCATATCCAGCCCAACAATCTCACGGACAAATTCACCCAGAGGTTTAGTTCCAACCTCATGCTCATAATCGGTCTTTGTCCCAACTTCTTCCCACAGGATATTCTCTAATGCCTTCACATCGTCTGATGTCAGCGGCTTGTTGGACCTGAGCTTTGCAATAACGATATTATCCTGATGCTGTCTGATATAATACTCAGCCTTAGCTTTGTAATTCTTCAATTCATCATTCTCTAACTCTGACTCTTTCCATTCCGTTGAAAGTAACTCATCTGTGAAATTAGTCTCATATTTCTGTATAGGACCACGAGGCAGATATTTCATTAATGAACGAAGTCTTTGTCTGATTTCTTCAAAATCATTAATATCTGCATTATCAACATAATCAGTATTAAGAATCTTATTAATAATATCTGACTGTGCCTGAATCTCCGGAATATTGGCTACGCCTGCAACGCCTGCTGTTTTCTTTAATAAATCGTTGCGTGCCCTTGAATATTTATTTCCTAATAAATGTGCCAGCTCAATACCATACATAAGTGCATCAAATCTGACTGCACTCACTTCATCTTCTTCTGGTAATATAAGCGGTGCAACTTCCTCTCTTACAATTAAAGTATCCTCATATGTAAGTGTCTGATAATTAGATTCTACTGAATATAATTCAACATATTTTAAATGTTGTTTTACCGCAAAATTATCTCTCGGAAGCTCTTTTACTTTCTCACTCATCTGTTTTACTAATGCATTTCTATACATTATCAGTCTGTCATTCTGATACTTAATATCCTGAAGTTTATATGATATTTCGAATTTCAGATTAAATACTGCACCCTGAAGTGCAATCATATTAGCTGTAGCTTTTCCTTTGTTCATACGGAAAAATTCGAAATTACCGCAGAAATCAAATATATAAAACTTATCCTTATCTTCTCCATCCAAAAGACTGGGACAAAGTCTTGTACCTCTTCCTATCATCTGCCAGAATTTGGCTTTACTCATAACCTTCTTAAAGAACACAAGATTAACTACCTCTGGAACATCTATTCCTGTATCAAGCATATCAACAGATATGGCTATCTGAGGCATCTTCTTTGCATCAGAAAATTCATCAATTGCACTCTGTGCATAAGTCATATAATTATCAATAACCTTTGCATAATCTGGTAAATGTGGATATTCTTTATTAAATATCTCTAATATCTTCTCTGCATGATCATGATTCTTGGCAAATATAATTGTCTTTCCAAGCTTCTGTCCATAGTCAATCTTAATGCCCTCAGTCATTAAAATATTTAGCACTTTTTTAATTGTATCTTCGTTAAATATCCATGTATTCAAAGCTGATGAACCAATTGCCTCTGGCAGTCTTCCATTTTCATCTTCAAATGTTTCCTCATACTCTTCTCTATCTTCCTCTGACAATTCATCATATACAATTCCCTGCTCAATGAATTTTAACTTAGATTCAACCGAAACATAATCTACCAGATAACCATCTTTAACTGCCTGTGCCAAATCATATCCATATGTAGGTACTCCTTTTTCCAACTCAAATACTTCATAAGTATTTTTATCAATTTCATCTTTAGGCGTGGCCGTAAGACCTACAAGCGGAGCATCAAAATATGTAAAAATATCTTTATATTTATTATAAATTGACCTGTGTGCTTCATCACATATAACAAGATCAAAATGCCCGCATGTAAACAGCTTGCCATTATCGTCATTAATTGTGTCTATACAATTAATCATTGTCTGATATGTAGAAAATACACAATGTGCGGAATAATTATCTTTCTCCTCTACAAGATTAGTGCATGACAGATTAGGAAGCATATTTACAAAACTTCTCTTTGCCTGTGTTACTAATGAATTCCTGTCTGCAAGAAAAAGAATATTCTTAACCCATCCTGCTTTTAATAAAACATCACACAATGCAATTACTGTTCTTGTTTTTCCTGAACCTGTTGCCATAACAAGCAGAGCCTTCCGACGGTTCTTTTCATCAAAACTATTGCATACTGCTTTAATTGCTGATTCCTGATAATATCGTCCAGCAATATTCTTATCTATCGTTATGTGTTTAAGACTTGTCCTCATGGTCAACAGATTGAACCATTTCTCCAAATCTCTTTTTGAATAAATAACTGAACATTTTCTTTCCGGATACTGTCCATCAATAATATGTGTTTCAAAGCCATTTGTGAGAAAAATCACTGGCCTTCTTTTATATTTTCTCTCCAATGTATCTGCATATAATTTAGCCTGCTGGCGTCCTTTCGAAACATCTACACAGGTTCTCTTAGCCTCAATAACAGCCAGTGGACGGTGCATGTCATCATAGAGAACATAATCTGCATATCCAGTCTCTGATTTATTAGGCATTCCATCAAGTTCAACTTCATTAAGCCAGTCTTTGCCCTCTGTCCATCCAGCATCAACAAGCATAGCATCAATATACAATTTTCTTGTCTTATATTCAGATAAATCCAGTGGCTTAGGCACATATGTCTGTTGCTGTTCACGCCTGCGTGCAGACAATTCCTCTTTAAGTGAAGCATTTTCTTCTATTAATTTCTTAAGGTCAACTTCCTGCTGTACTGTCTTTTCCTGTATCTTGGCAAGTTCTTCATTAACAGTATCAGCTGCTGCTTTTGAATTCTTAACTTTTTCTATTCTTGCATTAATAAGATTTTTATCAAATGTGTGTTCTTCATATCCAGCAGAATAACAACATGCTATAAAATCTATAAATATAAACAGATTTTCAAGACAAAGCATAGCTTCATCTCTTCCTAACTTCTTGGTACCATGTGCTACATTATTCCCGCATCTGCGGATATACTCCATTCTTCTTAATATATCCGAACCCACTATCTGTCTGTATTCATCCGTATTCATCAGACTATACAGATTATCCTGATAAGGCATTTCCAAGGCAGAGTCAACTGAATACATCCACTTTATTGCAAACTCCATTGCCCTTCGGCAGTTAATAATACTAGCCTCCGGATCCATAAGAATTATTCTCTCGGCAGAAATAGCCACATTTGCAAAGCCTGAAAACTTAGGTTCTTTTTTTAGATAATCAAAATTAGTAACCATTCCTTATCCCCCTGACACATTCTATTTATTGCATTATATCATAATATAAACTCAATGAAACGCAAAAATCTGCTTTCTGGAATTATAGCTGTTTGGTTGAAATCCTGTTTGAATGAATTTTTTGCTTAAAATTTTGTTGGTTTCCTATAAATTAAGAAATATCTTTTTCCTTATAGGCTTATTCTGACTTTTTTCTCATGTATCATCATATTTTCTAATAAAAATTCCTATAAATCACCTTAATATTTTCATTTTATAGGTTTATCATCGACTATCATCATAGTCAAGTGCTGTTTCCGTCCTATAAATATTTTAAAAATGCGACTACTTATAGGTATCACGATGTTATTGTTTTCCCAAAATTCCGTGTGAAATGGCTTCAAAAGGATTTCATGAATTTTGATTTGTCGACTTGGTTACAAAACACTACAAATTCATTTTGCAACTCAATTGATGGCAATATTATATTTAAACTTTCAACTTGTTGTTTAGTTATTGCTTCACGGGTAGCACCACTTCCTGCAATATTCCATAATAAATCTTGATAATTATCATCAATTAAAAGATTATTTAAGAACTCTGGAATAATACACTCCTTACATCTAATTATACATACATGCTGATTCACTCTTGCAGGTAATATACTGTTTGGCACAACACATGAACGAGCAACCGAAGCACCTGTAATATTAAGTAATACATCATTTTCTTCTATCGTTACATTATTCAATTTAGTACCTTGTTCATCTGAAATATGAGCTAAATCCTTATATTCAAACTTGCCATTATGAACATTCATGCTGCGAATTAGAGTAATACCCTTTTCTTGATAAGTCTCTTTTCCGCCTTTTGGCGTAGCCCCAGATCCAATTTTTGTAGTAATATCACCTAAACTCTTCTGTTCCCATCCTTTATCATTAAGTACTGGGTTTCCAAACATCTCGACAAATCGGGCTTTGATGAGATTGTCCAACAATGATAATTCTTTTTTTCGCTTTTCTATAATATCCTGAATTATTGTTAATCTACTTTCTATTTCTTCCTGTATATTCAATGATGGTATTTCTACCTCATAGTCTTCCAAAATAGTTTTTCTAACTGAAGGAACTGTTGTTGACTCTGCCAACACTTGCATTTTCAGATTTTTCATAAAAAAATAGAAATATTGTATTCTTAATGTATCTTCCTTTGGTGCTATTCCCATTGCATTATTATCAATTAAACACGCACAACTAGTAATTGCTCTTCTATTAAGCTTCAATGCCTCCCCAATTTTAGCAAAAACAACAGTATTAGGTGGCAATACACAACCTTTAATCTTTTTGACTGTATCTATAGAAACATAGTTATTACACATTTCTAAATATATATTCCCTGCGATAACATTATTGGTAATATCTCCCACTTTATAAAATGGATAATCTCCTTCAATCTCACCTTGATATTTTGTTGGAAATCCTGTTCCGCTATAAAAATTACAAACATCTTTTAATTTATATTTCATCTACCTCATCCCTACAAATCCGAATTGACTTAACATCAAGACATGTATTTCTGATGAGATGTTTTTACATTTGTCTGATTTACCATTGCATATTGCATTGTTGTATCAATCTGTGAATGTCCCAATATTTTCTGTACCTGCTCGATTGGCATTCCTTTGTCAATGGCTCTTGTTGCCATTGACCGCCTGAATTTGTGGGGATGTATTCTTTCCAACTCCAATTTTCGTCCAAGCCTTCGAAGTCGCAATTCTACTCCGCTTATCTTCAATCTATCATGCGGTGCATCCAATGTAACAAATAAGGCTTTATTGTTATCATGTCGTTCTGCTATGTATTCTTTCAAATGTACCTTTGCCTTTGCGTCAAAATACACCCGCCTTTCTTTATCGCCCTTACCATACACAACACATTCGCGACCTTCTAAATCAATATCATCTATATTCAAATTAACAAGTTCGCCTACTCTTATGCCCGTAGAATACAATAAATCTATAATAGCCAGATCTCTTTTTTCTTTACAGTTATCTCTCAATTTCTCTATTCCCTCATCAGATATCGTATTCTTGACAACTGTTTTCGTTTTGATTTTATGAATCCTTTTCATTGGACTTTTCAAAATATAATCTTCTTCCTCAAGCCATGAAAAGAAACTCGATATATTTCTTCTTACATTATCCACGGTAACATTAGAACAGTTATTGCGTTTCTGATAATTAGCCAGATAATCCCTCATTTCCTCTGTTGTTATCTTTCTTACATTAGTATTTGTCTGCGATAACAAATGTTCCACCGTAGTCTGATAATAACTTATTGTTCGCTCTGAACATCCCTCTATCTGCTTTGCTGCAAGAAACATTTTTAAAAATTCATCATTAGAAATGTTTGTTTTCTCAACTTCATTTTCTGCAAAATTTTTAATAATTACTTCCTGCAATTTCTTCATCTGAGGTATCGTTAAATATTCAGACATTTCATTTAATACTAATACAATTTTCTCTTCCATGTTGGCATCTCCTTAATACTTACCAACATCTCCCCCGCAATTATATGTTTTTTCTACTTTTCTTCAGCCTTAGTTACTTCTTCAATCATTCCAGTAACAACAGAATTCAAACTTGCTGCATTCTGATTAGTAATCACTGGATTGCCCGTCTCTTTTTCTATTCTCATTCTTGCTTCACCGGCTATTTGCCCACCAGTTTTGGCAACATTCCTATTTGCTTCCAATCCGTATGGATTCTGTACCTTTGTGAGTTCCGTTGTCGTTGCTTCCGCTAACATATTGAGTGCAAGTTCCAATGTACTCATATTGTCACGAAGGTTCTCTTTCTTTAATCCTTTATAATTCTTATATTGACGAGTGCTCATTCCTGACCATGCTTTGGTCACTTCATCTGTAAGAATTGCATATTCCTTTCCCTTCTGGACTCCATGAGACTGCCACCCATCTGTCAGCTCTTTTCTGGCACGAATTGTCTGTAATCGCTGATTAATCCAATCCGCTGGATATCCCTTCTTTGCATATGTTTCCAAAGCTCTATCAATTGTCAATTCTGGATCAATTATTTCTTCAATCCTGTCTCTTCCAACCTGTGCTAACCACAGTTTGAATGGTTCTGCTTTCTTTGATGGAATAGATTGAATTATTCGCAATAACTGCTCTGTGTTTGCAACATCTGTTTTATAGCTTTTCCCATCATCTGCCCTCAATTTCAGTTGACTACAATTTGTAGGCAACTGACTACCTTCTTTTTTTAGGCGTGTTTTTAAAACACTCCAATATTTTGCTCCATGTCTCCTATCTGGTTGATCAGTCAAAACACAAACCACATCAACTATTGAAAAATACCATTCCTCATTTTCTTCATCCCATGCTGTTCTTATTGGCTGATTATCATATAACTGAACTGAATCATTATCCATTAAGTATCACCCCTTTACATATTTATCCAAAATATTTCTGCATTAACGAGTCAAATAATAATTTTGTTTCATCTAATGCTTTTTGTACGGCAACTTTTGATTTGTCGACTTGGTGAACGAAATCAATATACTCTTTTTGTAATGATTTTTCCGGTAAAATATATTCCATTTCCATAAAAGGCTTCTGTGTGACTTTTTTTAAATCACCTGCGTCTTGGTCTCTTGTGAAATCTATTTGTTCCATCATATCACAAAGAAAAACTAAACTAAGACTGTCATCATATAATTCACTAATGTACATGGCATTATCTGTAATCCACATAGGGCCTTTTACAAAATGTACATTCCCACTTTGGAAGCCAACCCTTCCAATTACTATTGTATCCTCTTCAAAGAGCACTGTATTCGTATACCACGAAATACCATTCCCACCATATGCAGGAATTCCACTCTCAAACCTCTTTTCATTAGACACAGCTTTACCATTTGAAATCTTAAAAAGTTCAAATCCTTTCTTACATTTAAATCCTTTTTCATTTAATCTTGGATTTCCAAACATCTCGACAAATCGGGCTTTGGTCAATTTATCAAGGCATAATAATTCTTGTTTTCTTTCCTCTATTACGCTCTCTAGTTTACTTAAAATATTTGTTACTTTCTCTTGCCCTTTTACATCATCATCAAAATCAAATTCAAAATCTCCTAGATCACCCTTTTTTATATTAGGCATGCACGCCCCAGATCGAAGTTTCATTATTCTGTCTTGTTGACTCTTTAATGCATAATATAAATACTGTGTATTACCAACAACATTATAAAGATAATAACAATGTGCTCCACACCAAAATGGTTTTCTCATGTAATTTACATATCCACATGAATTTCCCCCTTCACTTATAGTAATTGTATTTGCATCACAATTAGTCTCATTCCATTTTCCCGAAGGATTAATACCACCATTTAAATAATCAAATTCTGCCTCTTCTATTAAATTATCTCCATTAATTTGTGAACCTTTTGCATATTCTACTATATCTTTCAGTTTTACTGATTTTCTCATCTACCTCATCCCTACAAATCCGAATTTGTATTACCTTTCTTTATTTTATAACCCCAACAGCTTCTCCAACTCGTCCATCTCCGTGCCAATCTCCATCTCAAGTTCACGAATATTAGCCATAATTTCCTCTGTTGGCGGGTATTCAACTGCTACATACTCAACTTCTTTATATTTATTAATACTAAGGTCGTAGTCATTATCGACTATGTCTTTCTTAGGAACCATGAATGACTTGTCTGTTCTCTTTCTGTCTGCTTCCTTATCAAGATGTCTGAATCTTTCAATAATATCTGGGATATCATTATCAGCTATAGTGGAACGCTTATCATCAAGACTGAATCCGTCTGCTGTCATGTCGTAGAACCAGACATTATCAGTTCCGCCATGTTCCGTTTTGGTAAATATAAGAATGGCTGTAGATACTCCTGCGTATGGCTTGAAAACTCCGGATGGCATAGAGATTACTGCTTCTAATCTCTGATTCTCTACAATCTCTTTTCTTATAGCTTTATGTGCTGTTGATGAGCCAAATAATACTCCATCAGGTACAATACAAGCACAGCGTCCGCCAACTTTAAGAATACGAAGAAATAATGCCAGGAATAAAAGCTCTGTCTTCTTTGTCTTACATACTTTTAACAAGTCGCCTGATACAGATTCTGCATCAAGACTTCCCTTAAAAGGAGGATTTGCTAACACAAGAGTATATTTATCTTTATCTGTATTCTGATCTGATAAACTATCTCTGTATTCGATAAATGGATTGTCAATTCCATGTGTCATCATGTTCATTGCACCAATTCTAAGCATTGTCCTGTCCATATCATATCCGTAAAACATATGATTCATATAATGGTCTTTCTTCTGACGGTCAAAGAATATTTCATCCTTTTTCTTCTCTTTGAGATATTCTCCGGAAGCAACTAAGAATCCTGATGTACCACATGCTGGGTCGCATATAACCTCATCACTTGATGGATTCATCAACTCAACCATCATTCTGATAATATGTCTTGGAGTTCTAAACTGACCGTTTCGTCCTGACTGTGCGATTTTAGACAAAAGATACTCATACACATCACCTCTGACATCTGCTGTCTGAACTTCATTCATCATTTTATAAATGTCATCTAAAGAATCAACTACTTTCGACAATACGAGTGGTGTTGGCAGTTTAAATATAGCGTCGTCCATATATTTAGAATAAGCACTGTTCTTATCACTGTGTAATGTCTTGATAAATGGGAAAACCCATTCCTGCATGATTGTATACATCTTATCTGCTGGATAATCATGAAATACTGACCATTTCAACTGTGTACCTTCAATTACTCTGTCACCTATCTTCACTTCCTCTGCAAATATGCTCTGATATGGAAGTCCCAGCATCGCACTTTCTTTAGCTCTTGTATTATCTGAATCATCTAAATCATGTATGAACATCAGATAAGTAATCTGTTCAATTACTTCAAGCGGATTAACCAATCCCCCTGCTGCAAATATATCCCATAATCCATCAATTTTATTCTTTAATTCACCTGTAATCATTCGTCATATCTCCTGTTATTTAATTATTCCATATATATTTGGTATATCTTCCACCACCAAGTTTGACAATATCACCTTTATCAACTAAATCCGCAAGCGCCCTTTGAACTGTCACCTGACTTATATCTGGACATTTGGCTAATATCTCTGTCTTGGTTATAGGTCCTAGAGTTGCCCTGATAATTTCTTTAACTCTGTCTGGCTTTGACATTCCCTGTGTAGTCAGCAGACTTACTCGCGATGAAAAATCCCTATATGCTGCAACAATAACTCCCAGCATATATTTAACAAATGGCTCATAATCATTCTTGTTCTCATGCCAGCCAGCAGAGCTTAATTGAAGACTTTCATAATATATTTCTTTAGTCTGCTCAATTAATTTCTCTATACTTATATACTTACCCACAATATATCCTGACCTGTACAGCAATAATAAAGTCAGTAATCTGCTAATTCTTCCATTCCCGTCATTAAATGGATGCACACACAGAAAATCCAGAACAAACATTGGTATAATAATAAGTGCATCTATATTCTCCGAATTTAATGCTTCATCATATGACAGACATAATTTTTCAATTGCCTCCGGTGTTTCCCATGCCGGCATCGGTCTGAATCTGACAGATTTATTTCCCTCTGCATCCTGTTCTTCAATAATGTTATCAGATGTTTTATACCTGCCCCCGATATCCATTCCTTCAAATTTATATAAATCTCTGTGCAATTGTAAAATAATTGAAGGTTTCGGAGGAATATAATCATGATTCTCGTGAATAGTATTCAATACATCCCTATACCCCGCTATTTCTCGCTCATTGCGCGTTCTGGGTCTTGTACTGTCCTTCACCAGTGCCTTCAACCGTTCATCTGATGTATATATCCCCTCTATTTTATTAGAAGCCTCTATACTCTGAATCTTAGCTATATCAACCAATTGCGATAATGTATCAGCTTTTGCCTCTATAAATAAAGTCTGCTCACCCTTAAATTCATGAATCTGTGTTAAATACATTACTATCTCTGGAGTAAGCAGTTTTTTCCATTCTTCTTTATAATCAAAACTTCTCATCAATCCCTCCTGTCACTATTTATGTAATCATTATACATAACATATTCATTGTGGTCAATTTAATTTTATCATTTAAATAAATATGATAAAATTGAGTGGCAATTTACTCAATTAACAAAAAAGACGCAAGATTTCTCTTACGCCTAATCATCTTACCTATTTATTCTTCTTCATCTTCGCCACACTATCCTCATTGGCTCTCTTCTTAAGATTCCTTGTCGCATCTGAAAAAGCTGTCTCTTTCTCACCATATGTAAACTGCAGATCATATTCCAATGGAAGCCATATGCTTATATCTGCTTCGTTATGCTGAATAACAGCTTCCATCTTATCTAATGCCTTATATAGCTTTGCCTCTGTTGTCTTTCTCTCCTTCATCTCGGCAAAAAGTTCTGCAAGCTCTGTCCTGTATGGCTCTGGCAGAGAATCAATCCACTCTTTGATTACATTTTCTTCTGTATTCTCGTCATCAGAAGTCTTGTCAAATGCTGGAATATCTCCTGTAAATGCTTCCCCAAAATCATGCATCATACACATTAATATAACTTTATTAATATCCACATCAGGAAATTCATCTTTAATGAAATATGCCATAAATGCCAGCCTCCAGCTATGTTCAGCAACGCTTTCATGCCTACCGGAAGATGTCCATGAATGGCGTGTATTATTCTTTAGTTTCTCTGCCCTGTCAAGCAATTCCATGTATCTGTTAATATCCATATCTAATAATCCTTAAAATGCCTCCTCTAAGTAAGTTCATATCCCTTTAACTGCTTTCTGTATGTTCTATACTCCGGACAGTATTTTTCAACCTCCGCCCAGAATTCTGCCGAATGATTCATATGCCTTCTGTGCGAAAGCTCATGCACGATTACATAATCCATCAGCTCCTGCGGCATATAATACAACTGGTAGTTGAAATTCACATTGCCTTTAGAGCTACAGCTTCCCCACCTTGTTTTCTGGTTACGGATAGTTATTCTTCCAACGCTCACATTCATCATATCGCAGTAAAACTGTACTCTTTTTTCAAATGTATCCTTTATATTATCAAGTTCCTGCTTCGACAGACATTCTACCCCCGGTGCACCTGTACCGCGTCTGTTATCTGATTTCTGTCTGACAAAATCCAGTTTCTGCCTGATCCATTCATCATGTTCTTCTATAAATCGGTTAATCTCTGCTGATGACATTCGCAATGGAGTTCTTACTATCACTTTCCCATCTGCATGAACCTCTATTCCTATTGTTCTTCTTCTGGATTTTATTACCTGTATGTTCATGATTCTACCTTGTAAATGCTTTATCTTCCCACAACCTTCTTAAGATATTCATTTTTCAGCTTATTCTGCTCTTCAAGCCTCTTATTTTCATCTTTTAAATGCTGTATATATTCCCGTGTCAGTTTAACGCCTCCACGAACTGCTATGTCTTCATGCTTTTCCATCTCATCAAGCCACTGGAATAATGACTTTTCCCTGATTTCGTTATATGTGTTATCTTCTCTATTAAACATTTTCCGCCTCCTTGCACACATCAACCCAGCCCTTAGCCTGTGAAGCGTCTTCTAACTCAGCAATTGTGAGCTTCACTGCAGAATGGTCGTCGCCTGCTGCCGGATACACAATATCGAACTGTTTAAGGCTTTCATCAAGATATACATCAATGCCCTCATTAATGCCAAATGGACAGACTCCACCAGGAGCGTGTCCGATTATATTCTCAACCTCTTCAAATGGTATCATCTTTGCTTTTACATGAAATGTGTCTTTATATTTTCTGTTATCTATCTTCGCAGTTCCTTCTGTGATTATCAATACTGCCTTGTCGCCCTGAAGAAAAGACATTGTCTTGGCTATCCTTCCCGGCTCGACTCCAAGTGCCTCCGCTGCCATTGCAACCGTGGCCGTTGATTCACCAAGCTGTATTACATGCTCTCTGTATCCTGCTTTCTCCAGATATCCAAGTGCTTTTTCTAATGACATATAAACCCTGCCTTCTTTCCACATATTTTTAAACAGTTTCTATAATACCACACACGCGGCTTCCAATGGCATATATTCTTAAAATTTCATATTTAGCAATTGCTGATTAAATAAAAATCCCGCGACAGTCATACAACCGCCACGGGATTAAAATCATTTATTCATATGTGTGTTTCTTATGCTTACCAAAAGCTGCCTGTTCCTCGACACTGTGGTCTGCAACATTCATCTTCTGATGTACTTTCTTTTTCTTTAATGGATGCTTTGGATTCTTATCCATAACAATCGCTCCCTTTCTAATTCAATAATAAATGATTAGTCATTAGCCTTCAATAGCAATGTACTTCTTATTCTCAACTGCTTTAGCTTCTTTCTTAGGAACTGAAAGTCTTAAGATACCATCTTCATACTTAGCCTTGATATCTTCCTGTGTGACACCTTCACCTACATAGAAGCTACGGCTCATAGCACCAGCATATCTTTCCTTACGGATGTATTTACCTTTCTTATCCTTTTCATCCTTATCAAGTCCCTTAGCAGCACTTATTGTAAGGTAACCGTTATCAAGCTGTGCATTAATTTCATCCTTCTTAAATCCTGGAAGATCAATATCAACTTCATAACCTGTATCAGTTTCCTTAACATCAGTCTTCATTACATTATTTGCATGCTTACCATATAAAGCCTTGTCAACTTCAGGAAATCCGAAGTCCATCCAATCATCATTAAATAAATTCTCTCCAAAAATACTAGGCATCAACATAAGTCATTCCTCCTTTAACATATACCATTATCTTGTTACCTTGTTTCTTTGGAACCGGGATGTTTCAGTAACCTCTTGAGGTACTTTCCTTTACTTTCGTACCTCTTTTGGTTCCCTTCCTTTGTTCTTGGCTATGTTATATACCTTTTTATTAGCACTGTCAAGTGGTGAGTGCTAATTTTTTGAGATTTTTTTTGCAAACCCTTTAAAATCAATGGTTTGCAGTATCTTATTTCTTTTGAAATTGTGATTTTTTCTGTTTTGACACCAATTTGACACCAATTTCTCTTTTTGTGGTGTCAAGCATTTAACACCATACTATCTAGTCTTGCAATCTCATTTTCAATCCTTGTCAGCTCTCCAATATGGTTATACACTTCCATTGTTACATCTATATGAGCGTGTCCCATAATATATTGAAGAACTTTTACGTCCATACGGCACTCTGCCATTCTGGTACAAGCTGTGTGACGCATTACATGAGCTGAAAACTTTGGTAACAGCTCTGCTTTCCTATGCTCTTTTTTTGCTCTCTCTACTTCGGTTTTGTTATATGCGTCTACAATGTTGTATAAAACACTATTTACGCCATTCGGCATAAGCGGTCTGCCCGATTTTGCTGTAAAGACAAACCCCGAACACCCGTCCACCTCAATGCTCTTATCCTTTGCAAGCATAAAATTGATTTTTCTTTGTTCCTCAAAGGCTTTTGCAACTTCTTGTGTCATAGGTATAATACGAATACCCGACGACGTTTTTGGTGTTGAGATATGGAACTTGCAACCGTCGCCTAAATTCTTATAAATGAGCTGGTGGTCTACATTAACCGTTTTTGCCTTGATGTTTATATCTTTCCATGTAAGACCAATAAGCTCCCCACATCTTAACCCCGTACCAATCATTATGGTAAACATAGGATAATATGTGTTATAGACATTGCTCTGTTTTACAAACTCCATAAACTTTTCTTGTTGAGAAACTGTTAAGGCTTCTTTTTCCTCTGCTGGTTTTCCATAATCACTAATGGAACTTTTTGCAGGGTTCTTTCGGATAATATCATCATCAACAGCCATTTCTAATGCAGGATAAAGCAGGTTGTGAATATACTTGATTGTAGAATAAGCATATCCAGCTTTGGAAAGTTTCGCATAATACGCTTTAATATGTGAGGGTAAAAGCTGAACAACTTTAATATTTCCAATCTCGTCTTTTACTCTGTTTTCCCAAGCACGAACATAACTAACTCTTGTAGTATCAGCCAGCTCACGAGTTGCCATATAACGCTCAAACAACGTGTTAAGCGTCATTTTTTTGATTGCTCCGTCTGTCAATATATTATCTTCCATATCTTTTGCAATCTGCTTCTCTTTTTCTCGAAGCTCTGGTAAATCTTGTGCATAGACTGTCAATCTCTTGCCTGTTCTTACATCTGTATAACGATAACTGTATCTTCCATCATTACGCCAGTTTTCGCCCTCTCTTAATTTTCTTCCTTTTGGGTCTTTTCTACTAATTGCCATGAGAACCATTCCTTTCTGAAAAAGCCTCTTTTCTTGTTCTCACAGCGTGCTTTGTCCTTTCTTATTATACTACACACGCCAGAGAACATAAATAGAAAATCGCTCTATTCTTCCAAATATAACAAGTATTTCTTGACTTTTTCTATGGAATAAAGAACCCTGCGACCTATCACAATTTTTGCTCCTGCCTGCTCGCCAATCTTTCTTGCAGTAGCACGACCACAAGATAACCTAGCAGACAGTCCCTCTATATCAACAGCAATCGGCTGTTCCGTTGCTCTTATCTTCGTTTTATTCATATTCCAACACCTTACCTCGCTGGAACATCACATCATTTAACACATCAGTATTTAACATAATGTAACACCCCCTTTACTGTGTGTCTATTTATAAGTTACATAAGCAGACAGACGGCTTTGGAAAGCTCCATTAGTATCTCAACTATTCCCATTCTT
>ENA-ORNB01001516-ORNB01001516.1-human-gut-metagenome-genome-assembly--contig:-NODE-1516-length-16227-cov-23.271581_pt1 | contig 16227 bp, 14 predicted proteins | sample MGYA00242112_ERZ509016 | MGnify/ENA primary metagenome ERZ509016 (study PRJEB26280, sample SAMEA2338705) | human gut metagenome | biome: human gut; feature: human-associated habitat; material: faeces...
CCGCCTTCACGGCGTTCCCCGAAACCTCCTTCGCGACGGCCTCCAAAGCCTCCCTCGCGGTTGCCACGGAATCCGCCTTCACGGCGTTCTCCAAAGCCTCCTTCACGACGGCCTCCAAAGCTACTTTCGCGGCGGGCAAAAGGCCTGTCCGAACGTCCTTCAAAAGAATTATTTCTAGGTTTCCGTTCCGGAATTTCCTGATCGGAGAATCTCGTCTTCATTTCCGGAGACAATTCATACGTATCCTCGTCCAGATCAACTCCTTCAAAGTCTGCCGGATTAAATTCGTAGTTTTCGTCGCCATCATTGGTTTCCGAAGCACGGAACGTAGAGGGAGCCCCAGCACCCTGTTTGCGGGATGTTCCCTTATAAGCGGCCAATTCCTTGGCACCCAAATATTTGCGAGGACGCTTGGGATTGACTGAGGCAAGAGCCACTTCTGCCGGATCCATGAATTTCCAACTTCCCGGTTCCAAATCTCCTCCCCAGAGGGAACCGATACGCACGCGTACCAGTTTCCTGACACGCAATCCCAGGCAGGCGAACATCTGGCGGATCTGTCTCTTCAATCCCTGTTCCAGGACAATATATGCCCGGCGTGCAGATGCACGGCAGACATACTTGGCCTTGGCCTGGCCTTCCGCAATGCGAACGCCCTTCAGCAACTGCATCAGCACACTGTTGTCAAAGTTCTGATCCAAAGTCACCCAGTATTCCTTTTCCACTCCTTCGGAGGGATGGCTCAATTGCTGGACAAGTTCTCCATCATTAGTCATGATAAGCAAGCCTTCCGAATCGGCGTCAAGGCGTCCCACATAGTTCAAGTGGCGCAACTTGGGAGGCAGGAGATCATAAACCGTACCTTCCGCCCCCTGAGCCTCGCGGCTGCATACAAAACCACGCGGCTTGTTGAGCAGGACAACGGAATGTTCTTTGGGAACCATGTGGTGTCCGTCCAGTTTTACAAAATCTTCGGAGGAAACCCTTATGCCGGGCGTTTCAACAACCTGGCCATTCACTTCCACTCTACCTTCTACGATCAGCTGATCCGCTGCACGGCGGGAATCAACTCCGCATGATGCCAGAAACTTATTCAATCTGATTTTACCGGCATTGTCATCAGAGGCACCTACGGCCTCATTCATATCTTCATTCATATTATTTTATTATTGTCTATTTGGGAACCGCTTCACAGCGGCATCGCGCCACCGCCCTGTCACTAAGGAAAGAGCGACGGCAATCTGTATGGTTCCTCCCGGACAGTACCTCGCGGCGTCATCCGGGAGAAAAAAAGCCCCTCGGACAAACCAAGGGGCCTTTCCTTAAAGGAAATCTGTTAAAATCCCGCTCCTGCCAGGCAGGGACAGAGATGAGAAGACGGATCAGTCTTCGTGTTTGGTCTTGGGGAGACCGATGGGGCTCTGCCCCTTCTTCCACTGACCGCGTTCCTTCATCAGTTTAACGCGTTCAAATCTTTTGAGAACGGAGCGCTTGCCGCCCACAGTGCCGGTAGCTTTGAGACTGGAATGCTTGGACATAATCTTATGTGTGTAAAAAAGGTTCGCCTATCCGCTCATGCGGGGTGAGGGCGGAGCTTTATACACACCCGCCCTCACTTTGGCAATACCTATTTTAAAAAATTATAGAATCCAGTCCATAACGACCTTGCCGGAATTGCCGGAAGCCATTGCTTCGAAGCCTTTGGCAAAGTCCGTATACGGGATACGGTGGGTGATAATCGGGCTAATATCCATGCCGCCGCGAACCATCTTGCTCATCTTGTGCCAGGTTTCAAACATTTCACGGCCATAAATCCCTTTCAGCATCAATCCCTTGAAGATTATTTTATCCCAACTGACGGCAACCTGGTCGGGCATAATGCCAAGCAGAGACACCTTGGCGCCGTTACAAGCATTATCCAGAATATCGTTCAATCCGGAGGGATTGCCGCTCATTTCCAACCCGACATCGAAACCTTCTTCCATATCCAGCTCATTGCGCCAGACATCGGTTACTTTTTCGCGAGTTACATTGATAGCGCGCGTCGCCCCCAGGCGGAGAGCAATCTCCAAGCGGTAGTCATTGACGTCGGTGACGACAATGTTCTTGGCTCCGGCATGCTTGCAAACTGCAGCAGCCAAGCTACCGATCAGGCCTGCCCCTGTAATCAGAACGTCTTCCCCGACGAGATCCCATGACAGGGCCGTATGGACGGCATTGCCAAGAGGATCGAAAATCGAAGCAATTTCCATCGGGATTTCCGCGGGAATACGATACACGTTTTCCTGAGGAATGCTGAGATATTCGGCAAAACAACCGGGACGGTTCACGCCTACCCCTTGGGTGTTGGGGCACAAATGGCGGCGTCCGGCCTTGCAATTGCGGCATGTTCCGCAAACGATATGGCCTTCGCCGGAAACGATTTCCCCGGGCTTGTAACTCTTCACGGCACTGCCTACTTTTTCGATGATTCCGCAGAATTCATGTCCGACCTGCATCCCAACCGGAATCGTCCTTTGAGCCCAGGAATCCCACTTCCAAATGTGGAGATCGGTACCGCAAATGGCGGTCTTGTAAATGCGAATCAAAACATCGTTCGGTCCAACTTCGGGCATGGGAATGTCAATCAATTCCAAGCCCGGTGCAGCTTGAGTTTTCACCAGTGCTTTCATGGTGATATTCATGCTCGCAGCAGGATGCAAAGGCAAGCCAAAAGCTCGCACGCCGGACAATTTCCGTACCAGAATATTCCCAATGAAAACGGCCTCTGAAGACAAACATTACGTCAAATGATCATTTTCGGCTTCCATAAATGGATTTGAGGTGATATTGCCAGAAGACATTCCATAAGCTTTTCCGATAAACACCACACAAATATGGCAACTTCATTTCTCCCGAAACTGTTCGAACATCCCTACGAAATCGATCCGAAATACGCCAAAAGCGTTGCATACTTTTCCATGGAATTCGCAATCGACAACGCCTTCAAGATCTACTCAGGCGGTCTCGGCTATCTCTCCGGCTCCCATATGAGGAGTGCGCACGACCTGAGACAGAACCTCGTCGGCGTCGGCATCCTTTGGAGTTACGGCTACTATAATCAGATCCGTGCGGAAGACGGTTCCATGGCCACTCAGTACGTCCATAAAAACTACTCCTTCCTGGAAGATCACAACATCAAGTTCCTCATTCGCGTCTGCGGGGCGCCCGTCTGGGTCAAAGCCTATTTCCTGCGCCCGGAAACCTTCGGTTCCGCTCCGATGTTCTTCCTCTCCACGGATCTGGAAGAAAACGACGAAGAAAGCCGTAACATTTCCCGCCGCCTGTATGATGCCAACGGTTTCACCCGCATTGCGCAATATGTCCTGCTCGGCAAGGGTGGAGCCCGCCTCTTTGAAGAACTCGGCGTCGAACCCGAAATCTACCACCTTAACGAAGCTCACGGCCTGGCTGCCGCCTTCCACTTACTCGCCAAAACCAAGAGTGTGGAAGAAGTCCGCAAGCATCTTGTTTTCACCACTCATACTCCGGAAGAAGCCGGCAATGAAAAGATGGACATCAACACGATGAATACCTTTTCCTTCTTTGATGGCCTTTCTCTGGACGAAGTACGTTCTGCCATTCAGCTGGACGGCAACGACAACACCTTCAACTACACACTCTCGGCCTTGCGGCTCAGCCACAAAGCCAACGGAGTCTCCAAGCTGCACGGCGATGTCTCCATCGACATGTGGAAGGGTTACGACAACATCTGTCCGATCACCTCAATCACTAATGCTCAGAACCAGAAATACTGGCAGGACCACGAACTTGCCGAAGCCTTCCACTCACGGGACAAGGAAGCCTTCCGGCGCCGTAAACGCGCTCTGAAAAAAGACCTCTTCCGCATCGTTGGCGAACAAACTGGTCGTGTCTTCGATCCGAACTGCCTCACCATCGTCTGGGCTCGCCGTTTCGCCGCCTATAAACGTCCCGAACTTATCACGGGCAATCCCACCTGTTTTGAGCGCATGCTGCAACGCACGAACCGCCCGGTTCAATTCATCTGGGCCGGCAAACCCTACCCCACCGATCATAAAGCTATTGAAATTTTCAACAACCTCAACAAGCTTTCCGCCAAATATCCCCGTTCCGCCGTCCTCGTCGGATACGAAATGGGATTGAGCCGCGTGCTGAAAAATGGCTCCGATATGTGGCTTAACAACCCCGTTGTCACTCGTGAAGCCTCTGGAACCTCCGGCATGTCCGCCGCCATGAACGGCAGCGTCTCTATCTCCACCTTCGACGGTTGGATCTGCGAGTTTGCCAAAGACGGAGAAAACAGCTTCGTCATCCCCACCGCAGCCCCCAACCTCTCCCCGGAAGCCCGCGACCGTTCCGACCGCGACAACTTCTACAACATCCTCGAAGACAAAGTCCTTCCTACCTATTACGAAAACAACGACGCATGGATGGACATCGTCTTCAATGCCATGAACGATATCTATCCCTATTTCGACGCAGATCGCATGGCCGACGAATACTACGTCAAACTCTACAATTAACCCCACCCAGGGGCCATCTTCCAGAAATCGGGGTTCATCCACCCTTTCCGGATTGATGTAGGACATCCCTCCAGATCAAACCGCTGCTTCCCACCACAGGAGCAGCGGTTTAAGTTTACCCGGAATCATGCGGCCTGCCGAGCACATACAGAATATCCATCTATTAACAACCTTCTCTCAGCTCATTAGGACAACAAAGGATAAAACTATTCATACTCATTAGATAACACGCATTATTCATCTGTCTCCGCTTTGACGGCAATTTCTTCAGAACCACCTCCCCAAATCACTTTAAGCGTAAAATCCCGATTAGACTTAACTGTTATTTCTGGTTTTTGGAGTCCATTGGGGCGCGAGGCACAATAAAGGTCCAAAAGGCCATCTTTGCCAAAAGGATATTGTTTAACGCCAAAAGAATCCGTAAGACGTATGTCCCAAATCAGAGTATTGTGAGGAACATCTGCCCGGAGACCGAAAACATATTCAAAAAGGACGGCAATGGGAACCAGACCAGTCCAGCCTACCATCCCGGGACGGCACCGTCCCTTGGTAATTTCAGGATCATAATTTTCAAAAAATGTTCCCGTTTCTTGAAAGACCTGTGTAACGTTATTCAAATGGTTCAAGCCTATATCAAAAGCTATTTTGTCTTCCCCTATTCTGGAAAGGCCTCGCAAAACCATGTAATTTGTAGGAGCCCAAACGGCACCACACCAGTATCCTCCCCCATTTTTAACATACGCGGGATCATCGGCCGAAAGAGTCGGCACCCGATGAGGTCGCTTGAATTTGGTTGGATTTTCCAAATGAGAAACAAAAGATTTTATACGGTCTGCGGGAATGACATCAGCTAAAAGCGCCCAATAGGCACCTATGGTTTGCACGCCGGAAATACTGCCATCACGAAAACGGTCAGCGTAACATTTTTTATCCGAATTCCACATTTTTTCGTTCACGAATCTACTAAGAAAATCAACTTCCTTCTGTATGTCTTTCACATCCGCTTCGCGCCCAAGTTCCCGTGCCATGGACACAAGAATTTTACCGGACAATATTTGTTGCATGTTGGCGTCTATCCACGACATATGACCATGGCTGAATTCTCGATGGTAATTGCCGCGTAATCTCGGTTGATTATCCATTCCGCATCCCCAACCGCTAAGATAGTAAGATCCGTCCTGCCAAGTTCGGTTAAGGTTCATCCACTGGTAATAGGCAAGTAACGGAGGAAATACCTTCTCCAAACGCTTCCTGTCATTAAAATTGAGATAATATTCCCACTCGGCCCACGGCATAATATTGGGGCCTGTACTGGAAGGATCATATTTTTCAAAACAGTTTTTCCCGCTGGTACCATATATTTCCCGGCAGATAAAACCGTCAGGTAACTGTTTGCAGTAGAAATTGTCCAAGGTCCCCTGAAAATGAAAAGCATGAGCACCATACTTTCCGAACATTGTCATAAAACTGCAGTCCCACATGAAAATATTACCGTTGAATACCGGATCAATATATGGGGAAATAAAACCGTTCTGAGGAGTCGCCGCCTTAATATTGCTAAATCCCATTTCCCATGCTTTCCAGTAACTCGAAATAACATCCGGTCGGGCATCCCATTCAGGACGAGGTAATTTTTCTTTAATTTTCGCAAATTGGGGAGGATGCATCAGATTTTGATGTTCCTTGAGAAATCCGTTTTCTTGAACGTATTTATTCGGAACATAGAAAGAAGTGTAGGGTTCCTGGTCTGAGGCAACTCCTTTTGAAAGAGAAATAATCGAAAGAAACAATATACAATTCAATACCCTGGAAATCATACTACATGGTTTCCAGAAACATTCAATATGTCAATATCATTCTAAAAATATTTTTTAAATATCAAGACTTATCATCCTAAAAGCATATAACCATAAATACAAAAAACATTATAAATAATAATCTTATATAAAAACTTATCGTTTCATTTTTTATTTGAATTTATATTCTGTTCCGGATCTGATTTTCCTCAAAACAATCTTCTGACGAATCCTTCTCCATACGAAACCATGCGGGAATCCGACATGGCACATGCAAGCCACCCGACGACAAAATCAGGTCAGGCTTGGAAGAAAAAACAAACCTGAAAAATGAAATCATTCCGCTGCTATGTCGAAGAGGGCAAACAAACAATTGACCAGAACGTCTTCCCAAGCTCTCCTAGTCCCTACCCCGCCTCAACAACAAGCAAATGCCAGAGCTCTTTATTATTTGGGGCTATCTCTCTAATCCGAGATAGCCCCTTGAAAAATTATACGTTATAGCAAGACTTTGCCTATTTCTTCCTCCTTCCGGGAGTTACGTTACGCATACCTCCTCCCTGTTGCTTTTGCTGTTCGGCAAGAATACGTTGCTGCTCCATCATGCGTTGCAAAAACCCGGCTTTCTTTTTCTTTGTCTTGGTCAGTTCCGGCTGGGGCAAACGACGGATCAACAAGGTTTGTCCCATATTAATCAAGTTCTGAGCCGTCCAGTACAAGGCCAAAGCCGATGCAAAGTTGTAGCAGAAGAAAAAGAAAATCAGAGGCATAAACGCCATAATCCGGCGTTGCATCTTATCCCCGGCCTGCGGCGTCATCTTCATCTGGATTACCATCGTTACCGCCATAATCAGAGGAAGAATGTTAACCGGAAGAGTCGGGAACGAGCTAAAGGGAAGCGGGATTTCATACACCGTATCCGGCAATGACAAATCCTTAACCCACCAGAAAAAAGGCTGACCGCGCAACTCCGCCGAGTACTGCAAAACACGGTAGAAGGCAAAGAAGATCGGGATTTGAATCAGCATCGGCAGACACCCGCTGGCAGGATTGATGCCGTATTCCTGATACATCTTCATCATCTCCACATTGACCTTTTGCGGATCATTCGGGTACTTTTCCTTCAATTCCTGCATCTTGGGCTGGACGAGCGACATACGCTTCATCGCCATGTAGGACTTCTTGTAAAGAGGCCAGATGACAATGCGCACCACAATCGTCATGCAGATAATGGCAATACCCCAGTTACCGACAAGGCCGAAGAAAAAGTTGAGCAACCAGTTCATCGGAGCACTCAGGATAGTTAGCCATCCGTATGCCATGACTTCATCCAGTTTATAGGGCAACTCGTTGAGAACCTGGTTCTTCTTCGGGCCCGCATAGATCTCATACGAAAGCACCTTCTCGGCCTTGGGCTGAAGATCCACCACCGGAGCCCCCATAGCCAAAATGACCCCGGGTACTTCATGGTCTCCTTCATGTTTCAGATGGAACAACTGACGCTGGGCGTAAATCATCGAACCGCGGGAATCCTCCGCCGGTATCAGTATACTGGCATAATACTGACTCATCACCCCACCATAGGTCAGGTTAACCAGATTAGCCACCTCGCGCGGCTTGGCAGATGATATAAAGCCCCCTGTAAAATACGATGGCGTTTCCTGAACGAATTTACCATCCGTCATATAGAAAAAGTGAGTGAACGCCTCGGCCATTTCACTCTTGGCAATTGGGTATCCCGCACCGGCAAAAACGCCCATATCCGGAAGACGCACGGCATGATCCATGGGATTAAAAAGCGTTATCTTCAGTTTCAGCATATATTGGCTGCCTGCCAAAAGAGCGCCGTTCTCGTCCTTTAACGGATCAAACGTATATTCCTTCTTCACGGCAAGTCCATTGGCAAGCCGTGCAACAAGGGTCAGTTTCTCATCGTTGCTCTCAGAATCAACCTTCGAATAAACGGACGTATCGTAACTGGGATCCGCCGCGGGAGTAATCCCAAACACGAGTGTACCGATACCGTACGTGCCATTCTCATTGATCTTCACATCGACATCCGGTACATGGCGACTATCGACCAGATCACCCTCCATCTCCACATTGCGGATTGAACCGCCAATATTGGCAATCGAATACGTCGCTACCGGCTTTCTATCCTTTCCTTCTCCGGCATAAGAGACCATCGGCCAGGTTTCCAGCTTGCTTTCGTCAACAGGCGGAACAACCGCCATATCCCCCGGAAGAGCAGGAGAGTTTGACGCCGCATCGGCAGAAGCCGTTTTCGTTGCGGGTTGAGATACAGACTGAGGTGCTACGGGAGGCTTGGGCTGAGTACTTGAGTAGTAGTAGTCAGCACCCAGCAATACCGCGCAAAGGGCTATAATAATCCATGATTTGCGATCCATAGTAGTTGATTGGGAAAATGTAGATAAAAAGTAATGTGTTGAAATGGGTCTTATTTGGAAGCGTCACCATCCCCAGGAAAATGAGAACTGCCGGACGAACAACGCGGAGGCACGGGATCGAACCCGGAGCCACCCCAGGGATTGCAGCGCAAAATCCTCCAGATACCTAACGTTGTTCCCTTCCATATTCCATGTATTTCTACGGCTTCAATAAAATATTGCGAACAAGTCGGGGAAAAACGGCATCCACTCATCGGTCCGCCAAGAAAATGCAAAGGCCGGCTGACAAAGCGTTGGTAAAACCGCACACACGCAATAACCAGCTTCTTCATACGGGCGCCTCCTCCTGTTCAGCAGAGTCTCCCTTCATCCTTTCCAGCTCCCGTAACAGTCGGGAAAGCGTCTTAAGCCAGTCTTTTTCCAAAGCTGAGAAAGGAGCCGTAGCTGCACGCCACCTCAAGACACAGACGACATGCAAACCGCATGCAAGGGAATCCCCGTGCATGCGAATAAGCTCCCGAATACGTCTCTTCAACGTATTACGGAGAACGGCACCACCGACCTTCTTGGTACAAATAATGCCAAATGCGGAAGGCTCATCCGCGTGATCCAAAGGACATGCGCTCAAAACAAGAAGCCGACCTGCAGTAGATGCACCCTGACTACGCACACGGGCAAATTGGAATGCCCGATTCATGCTTTGTTGACGAGTCAAACGCATCTCCCCGCGGGGCGGCCCGTGAAAAGAAATCGTAATATGGCCAGCCTCTCCGGCCACAGCCGATTAACGACCGTGCTGGATCGTGTGGCGCTTGTACTGAATTTCAGCACCCTTCGGAAGAAGGCGCTTACGGCCCTTAGCACGACGACGACGCAAAATTTCGCGTCCATTCTTGGTAGCCATACGGGCACGGAAACCAAACTGGTTCTTGCGGCAACGCTTGGAAGGTTGATAGGTCCTCTTGCTCATAATAAAAAGGTAACTGTTTGGTGAATGAAATGTCCCGCGCCTCTTTCGGACTGCACGCAGGGAAGTGTGTGGGGAAGTAGAATAATATTTATCGCAGCTTTGTCAACACGTCTGATGCGTTTTTTTCATTTTTCCGGTTCAGCAACGTAATATATGCTTCGTATTCCACGTTTCCGACAATAATCTCCGTTCCACTAGAACCTCTCCAAAAGATAGAGATATTCATTCACAACCAATGATCGATTACGTAAGTTACGGCTTCCGCGGAATGTCAGATACGGGATTTCATACGTTTCCAATCTGCCCTGAGATTGCAAGAATGCCGCAAACTCATCCTGGGAAACAAACCCCTCGGAATTGTAAGAAATCAGAATATGGGATGCCTTGCAGGCAGATACCAGAGAAAAAAGATTCTCCTTAGCTTTTCCCGACGAATTATAGGCCGAACGAGTCCAATCCCCGGGAATGCCAGAGACATCGCTAATCTTCTCCGGCCGTCTGTAATCCGCAATCAAGTTCAACATAAAATAGTTGGAGCCATAGGGGTGCTGGTTGTAGGGAGGATCAAGATACACCAGATCCACCGGATCCAACCTATGCACCAGAGTATTGGCATCCTCGCGGTAAACCGTCGCCGGACACGAAAAACGCGACCAGACGGGCATGGACAAATAAATCGGACTCGTAATCCGAGACAAGGCATCTCCCTTCCTGCCGCCAAAACTCCCAATCCCTGCTGCATCCTTGTAAAATCCCTTGAAAACTCCGGACGTATTGGCATGAATCGAAGCCTCCGACAACAAAGGTCCCAGTAAAAACGGCCTCATCCATTCCGGACGCCGGCCAATGGCACGACAGGCGGCATCCAGATACAGCGCATTGCGACGCGTATAAAAAACACGTTCCCCAGGCTGGATATTCTCATCGTCGGCCGGAGCGTACAACTCGGAAATAAACCCTCCCTCCCGGTCTGAGGCAACCTCGGGCAAAAGCTCGGTCAAAGCCTCTTCGAGAGCCCGGATATTCACCTCGCGGGCATTAGTCAGGTAACATTTCCCGAGAATGCGGGCATATTCCTCAAGATCATTGGAAATCAAGCGTGTCGCATGAGCCTTGAAATACCGGGAAACAATTCCGCTCCCGGCAAAGAGATCGGCAATATCCAAAGCATGCTTGCCCAGGCGTTGCTTAACCCGGCGCAACGGCGTATCAATAAATCCGAGCAACGCCCGCTTATTGCCGATACAAGTAATCAGCTGGTTGGCCAAATAGTCCGGATTCTCTCCTGAATCACCTGCCGGCATAGATCTATTCCAATCTCGTAAGCACTTTGCAACAGGCAGCTCCTTTCCGTTACCCCGCCTAACGGGAAAACCGGAAAGGAGCTATCCTAAAAAGGCATCAGCCATCCAGAAGACCGAACTTCAATTCAGCCTCGGAAACAACCTGACCATTAACCAGACACTGCCCGATCGCCTGACCGATATTACCGCGCATCTTAACCATTTCAGCCTCGATAATCAGGGAGTCGCCAGGGAATACGGGACGGCGGAACTTCACCTTGTCGGCACTCATGAAATAACCGATCTTGCCGACATTACCCGGCATGCGCAGCATCAAAATCGATGCCAGCTGCGCCATCGCTTCCACCTGAAGCACTCCAGGCATCACGGGATGCCCCGGAAAATGTCCTTGGAAAAACGGTTCGTTGATCGTCACATTCTTCATGCCGCGGCACTTCGTTTCGCCTTCAAAACCGATAATGCGGTCAATCATCAGGAACGGATAGCGATGGGGAAGCAGCTTCATCACTTCCTTCGTCTCAAGTACGGCATCTCCATAGGGAATATCCGTACTCTGAGGCTTCATCTGCTGCATCCTCGTATATTCTTTCTTCAATCGGGAGGCCAGTTCCGTATTCGGACCATGCCCCGGCTTGACAGCAATCACATGACCGAGAATCCTCTTACCGGCCAAAGTCAAATCTCCGATCAGATCCATGGCCTTGTGCCGGGCAAACTCATTGTTAAAACGCATCGGCTCCTTGCTGAGGAGTTCCTCTCCGCGGATAACGACGGCATTCTCCAGACTCCCACCCTTGATCAGTCCCTTTTCCAAAAGAGGCTTAATATCTTCGTAAAACGTAAAGGTACGGGCGGGAGCCAGTTCCTTTTCGTATGTCTCCGGCGTAATAACCGAATCGAAATACTGAGTAATGCGGCCTTCCGGTCCAACACACGTCACGGAAAGCCTGTAAGTTTTGGAAGGAAGAATCGTCAGGATAGAACCGCTCTTCGTTTCCACCGTCACCGGTTCACGGACTTCCCATACACGGACGGGAGCATCCTGTTCCACGATTCCGGCACTCTTGATCAGCTCCACATAAGGTTTGGAAGAACCGTCCGCAATGGGAGGTTCATTGGCATTCATCTCAATCACCACATTATCAATCCCCATCCCAGTCAAAGCAGAAAGAATATGCTCTACCGTATGGACTTTGACCGACCCCTCGGCCAGAGACGTTGCTCGTTCAACAGTCTGCACCTTCTCCACATCAGCCGAAATAAAAGGCTGATCGGGCAGATCAACCCGGCGGAATTTAATGCCGTAATCAATCGGTGCAGGTTTCAATGTCAAGGTGACGGCCTGCCCGGTATGGAGAGATGTTCCTTCAAGCGTTGCCGGGCTGGCGACTGTTCTCTGATTTCCAAAAGCCATAGGTGAATTCTAGAAGAATTCATCTTCCTTGGAAAGCACAAATCCATGAGTTTCTCTCCCAATTTCAGGAAACTCCCATTCCTTCTTCCACAAGGACAGGATTAATGCCAAACGCCGATAAAAGCATCCGGAAACAATCCGTACATCTCTTGCGTATCGTCGTATCAGTCTCCATGTCGGCAACGACTTTTTGGTAGAGCTGGTTTCTGGCTTCTCTAGCAATAGCAGCCCGTTCCTCTGGCAATAAATTATCAACCTCGCGGCCCTCTGCATCCGTAATCCGTCCAGGCAATACCAGCAACCCGGCAACCTTCAGCTTAGGTACCGACACCTGAAGTTCCGATGTCATCGGATAATACTCCCAAATCCGTATCGAAGAAGCCACAATCCCATACGACGCGACATAAGCTCCACTCACCTGCAACGTCGCAGACTGAGCTTCAGAGCCATCACCCCCCTTCCGGGAACAAGTCACCGTAATTCCTTGAAAACTCTTGCCATCATCGATTCTAACAGCTTCGCAAATCTTTTCCTTCTGCACATTCAGCCTCACCGAAGAAGGCTCTTCCTGTTGCAGCGTACGCGGCAGCCACCCCAATTCCTGGAAATAGGCATAACCGAACGCACCACAGAACAGACATGCCAGGCACATGAATGCAGCAAGCACCACAATCACACATCCGGCACGCCTTCTACGTGTAGCACGCATCTTTTCCCTGTTCGGAAGAGGCGTATTCACTTGTTCCAACCGCTTGGGAACCGGGGACGGTTCCAAGTCTGGCAGTGTAATCGACGGATCGTCCGGAGAGAGAGGCTCGTTCATGACTCCGCAATCTACATGCAATTCTCTCCAAAGAAAAGATCATTTCCCTGTCCCGTCCACCATCACGTATCGGAATGGATGCGAGAAATACAGTTCACTCCATAATGGCACAGCAACCGTGACACGGACAAATCCGGCAACACCGGATCCCGCATCCCATGGAGCGACAGGACCACCTGCTCGCTACCCAATCCCGGGCAGAAACCAGGTTCAATCCAACAGCCGCAGCAATCATCTACAACACCATTTCAATTATGGCTACAACAATCAACGAAAACTATCAGATTAAATACACCAACAAATGGGGGACCCTCCTCCAGCAGCAAACTTCCCGGCTGGAAGATTACGTCTCCGTTGCCAGGGACCTCAGCGGAAAGGTCGTCTTCTTCGACCAATTCGGCGTCCTTGATTTCGAGGAAAAAACCACCCGGGTCGGCAAAACCATTCTGGACGAAGCCCCCACTCTGCGCCGTTCCATGAGGCCGCGCGTCTTCACCAAAGCCATTGGCTATGATGAATTCGACGCCAAACAGCTCGGAAACATGGATGTCCCCGTCTCCAAAACTATTGAGGGACTCAGGGCTGCTGCAGGTCGTCGCATGGACGACGTCATGATCACCGGATTCCTCGGCACCAACTATGTTGGAGAAGACGGTCTCCAGGCAGTCGAACTCGGCAACGCCCAGACCATCGCCGTCAACTATGTCGAATCCGGCTCCGCCAAGGACGACAATCTCACCGTCGCCAAGTTGCGAGCCACTTTGCAGCTCCTTGAAGAAAACGAAGCCTGGCATCAAGACTCCTCCCATTTCGGGGACCAACTCGTCCTTGCCGCCACCAGCTCGCAAATCATGAGCCTGCTCCGGGAAACGGAAGTCAGCAGCTACGACTTCAACAACATCAAAGCCCTCGTCGAAGGAAAAATAGACACCTTCATGGGGTTCAAATTCGTCCGTACCCAACGCCTTCCCATCACCTCCGGCAGCGTCAGAACCTGTCTCGCATGGGTCAAGAGCAAAGCGCAATTCGGCTTCTGGGATGACTTTAAAGTCAAACTCTCCGTGCGCGACGACATGGACGAAGCCCTGCAGGTACGTGCCAAATTCAGCTGTGGCGCCACACGCCTCCAAGAAGAAGGCTTCGTCAAAATCATGTGCAAAGAAACCAAATAACTTAATCGGACAATATGACTACATATTACTCAGACACTGCGGAACTACTCCAGGCTACCCTGACAGGTCAATCTGCCAACTTCACCCCAGGCAATGTCCTGGGAGGCAGGATTGCATTCGCCCGCTCCACCATCGAAAGCAATGGAGGCATGGTAGCCAACGATACCATCCAGCTTGCCTTCCTGCCCAAAGGAGCCGTCATTGTCCCTCATCTCTGCAAAATCTGCAATGAATCGTTTGGGACAACATTCTCCATCAAAATCGGCAACGAACAAAGTGCAAATGCCTATGCCAATGCCATCTCGTTAAAAACAGCCGGGGAACAATCGTTCACCGGAGCCTCCTCGGCTCTAGCCCCCGTCGCATTGGAAAAAGCGCAATGGGTTACCGCCACTATCACGGAAGCCAGCGCTGTCATCGCCCAGAAAAAGGCTGTCGTCTGGCTCGCCTACATCATCCCATAAACTCGCCATTCCGGCTCGACTTACGAGACCGGCTCGGTTAGAAGCACTAACGATTGCCTCGTTCCGCTCCATGGCGGAACGAGGCAAAATGTTTATTCGGGATTGACTGCCTCCTTGAGGAAATTCGGAGTATCCGCAAACGATTCCATCCAAGAAACAACCACCTTCCCCTCATCATTCGTACCCAGTTGCAGAAATGCCGAATTCCTGCCGGAAGAAATACGCAGAAACATCCTTCCCTCTTCCCAGGAATAACGGGGCCTATTCAACTTATACTCAGGATTCATCAAATCGAATCGCAACAGTTTCCTGACCTCATCACGTGTCAACCCGCGTAACGCCACATCATCGGCAAACACCCTCCTGGCCGCCTCGACAGCCGGCACAGAAGCCACAACCGTTCCATCCGGCAACCTCACTGTCTCCCACATCAATTCAACATCCCGTTCGTAAATACCTTGGGAGCCTCCGGAAAGCGTAAAAACCAGAAGAGGCCATGCCAGCAAGATAACAGCAAACACAGCAACCCGGCGGCGGCGCGTCTTAGACAGAGCAATAATCGCCTTTCCCACCATCCCCCAATGCGCTACAAGCTTCTCATCCGCCTTGCCAAACAAAAACTTGCGCGGCTTATAATTAATCCCGTTCTCGGCAATCTGCTTGACCGTCTTCCCCTTTGTCGGATTCACAGCGTCAATGCCGACACTCCCTTCCACATTCTTCAACATGCGAGGCCACAAAACAGGCACCACCACATAATAAAGAACTGCACTAGCCAGATAAATCAACAGAATCAAACGGCACATTTTCAACATGTCGGAATCAGCAAGAGCCGGGAAAAAGCAATAGACAATAGGGAGCAGCCCCCACACCCCCAAACAGAACCACGACATGCCACGCATCCATAACTTCCAGCGGTCTTGACCGGATATGACAATCAACATGGCAAAAACAATCCACCACGGAGGAATCAAAATATCCTTCACTGGCCCAGTCAATCCGCTTTCCGTCCACTGAGCTACGTACAAACTTCCGGGAATCCATTCCTCATACCCAGTCGATATCGGGAAAAACGAGCGCAAACAAATTGCAGCATCCCCCTCTCCGCGCAACAGCAACGATACACCCACTCCAAACACCGCCAGGAGAAAACAAACCAGCAAAGACAAGAATCTAAGCTTACGTGGAAATCCATCATTCATGATACGTTATCATACCTTTGGATGAGCGCATGTTCAAGCATTTGAGAGAATTTCATCTCACAGATTTCCTGCCTCTTTCGCGGGGATGAGGATTCGAGTATAAACAGAGAAGCCCCGCCTTGCATGGTGA
>ENA-ORNB01001533-ORNB01001533.1-human-gut-metagenome-genome-assembly--contig:-NODE-1533-length-16082-cov-2.834779_pt1 | contig 16082 bp, 7 predicted proteins | sample MGYA00242112_ERZ509016 | MGnify/ENA primary metagenome ERZ509016 (study PRJEB26280, sample SAMEA2338705) | human gut metagenome | biome: human gut; feature: human-associated habitat; material: faeces...
GAACATCTCCACTTTCCGTGTTTTTTCCTTCATCCAATTCTTTGTCATTGTCATCATTACATGACACCAAGCATGTCATCCCTATAATAAACAAAATATTGAGGAGTATTCCTTTTCTCATACCTTTCCTTTTAAAAGAAGTAAATAATTAGGTTAAAAAAGGAGAAGACTTAAACAGATGTTAACCCTCTCCCTATAAGTTTTATTAGAATAAAAAAGGGGAGAACCTTCCTATCACATAGATAGAATTCTCCCCAATATTTATAAGAGCTAGACAAACTTCAGTTTACCACTGAATCTGCTGATCTTCGTCAGGAATCAAAGTATTCAAATTACGCTGCATTGCCAAAGAACCTTCTACCACGTATTCAAGCTTTGTACCAGGGACAGTTGTATAATCCTTAAAAGAGTAATATAAATAAAGAGTAATATAAATCTTCTTCAGATAAGGCTTTAACTCATCCATCTCTTCATTCATTGTAAAAGTACATGCCTTTTTTTCATCAAGTTTTAATTCAATCTCTGGATTATCAGACCATACTTCTAACAATTTAGAATCTGTACCTTTTTCCGGAAAACGAATAAACACTTTATACTGTTTGCGATCAAGATAATCTATATCTCTTGTACCTGCATAGATAAAAATTGTCCTATCATCTACCACAAATGCTCTTTGCGAGGATATAGTGAAAGGATTCTTCACATCAGGTTTAAGAAAAATTCGATATTGAGCCGCATCATACGTGCCTGAATAATCATTGAATGGAAGTAAACGCAGCATAGCTCTACGATAGTATTTACGTGGATTTATCTGATAATCATAAGATTGATCACCCAATATCTGTATGGGTAACACCCACTTATCTGCTTGGTCAAGCGTCTCATCTAATTTAAATTCAATCGGCAATGTTGTCAAACATTCACCAGCCGGCATTTCTACAGACTCCGGCATACTATAATACTTACTTGGCAGCTGTTGGAAATAAAGTTCTTCACGATGTCCATATTGTTCTATATTTAACCGTTCCAAAGTATCAGGATCCAAAGCAAAATGAATTGTATGCGATTGACTAGTCATAGTAGATCCACTCATAATAACCGGAAGGTCATATTTTACCACTCCACCTGGCTTAAATCGAACATACGTCGTGGTCACTCCCTGATCATTAACATTTGCTTTGAAAGAAGCCATATGTAAATATTGCTCATCTTCCCATTCTTTATTACAGGCTGTGCTACAAACAATTAGCACAACACCCCAAATTATATTATATATATTCCTCATTTTATTTAATATTTAAAAAGGTTATTCCGGATTTGTCCAACCTGGATTCTGGACCAAATTAATATTATGCTTCAATTCAGTATGGTCAATAGGACAGAGCCACATCTTCTCTGCAAAAATAGTAGGCAGCGAAGTACACATTATTGGTGTATGGAACTGCTCCGCCATGTCTTTAGTAGCCAGCATATTACAGCCATATACAGGAGTGGTTTCTTCTACAGGTGCATCTAGCCAACGACGTAAATCCCAGTAACGATGTCCTTCAGCAAAAAACTCAATCTGACGTTCCCGTTTTAACATCATCCGGAATTCGTTCGGATCATCATAGGCTGTTTCATGCCCTTGAACATTGTCATAATCCGGTAATCCCGCACGAATACGGATCGGACGAATTCCTTTCTTCATCTCAGTTACATCACGTTTTACAAAATGGACTTTACTACCATCCCAAGATGGAATTTCATATGAACCAGTCAACTCATTTAACGCCTCTGCATAAATCAATAATATTTCAGCGTAACGAATAGCCGGATCTGCTTTATGTTCAATACGTTCAACGTCATACGAATTTTTCTGCGTATAACTAATATCATTAGGATGTACATATTTCTTTATACCGATACCTGTACGAAGCCAATAAGAAGAATTAGCATATCCATTATTTCCACCACGATAATAAAATACTTGTATATTTTTCTCCTCGGCATGATTGTTATCATTTAATGCATTTAACAAATGCCATGTACTTCCATTATAACCTACTGATGCATAAAATCGAGGTTCACGTTGTACATATTGTTTGGAAACCCCTGTTCCCAATGGTCCCAACTCTGGATAATTGGCCAACTCCTCAGTTTTCACATATCCCTCTGCCCTCGGGCGAGAATCATAACGGCCTTTATATCCATCAAACTCCTTATACATATCATTCATACCAGGACAATTTGTACCATCGTTCATGTAATAAGCATCACATTGCTTCTGGGTCATACCTTGCGAACCATATCCACCAGCACCATTACGTGGAAGTTGATGAACAACCATAATATCTACACTTTCACGACTTTGATTCTTGCCTCGAGTAAAGATTAGCTCTTCATTCTGACTTACTATAATACTGCCATCAAACATTTCACGATATGATTGGAAAGGATCAATATTTTTCCAACCATTTGGCCAAGACTGATCAGAAAATTCATCATCATGTGGCGGAACAATTGTTGCCGGATACGCTATATCACCAGCATTGCTATTGAAATAAGCCACATGTATGCCATAAATATTCAAATCCATCACATCCTTAGCAGCAGCTGCTGCTTTTGCCCACTTAGACTCATCGTAGGTTTCTGGAAGCAATCGTTTTCCATCTTTATTTACCAAGGCTGAAGATACTACTTCTGGAGCTTTCCCATTAAATAATGGACTAGCTGCATACAAAAGGATTTTAGCTCGCAAAGCCAAAGCAGCTCCTCTCGTCGGGCGAAGGACTTCCTGTACAGAACGTTGTAATGGCAATTGTCCTGCAGCTTTCAGGAGCTCACCAGTTATGTACTCCACGCATTCGTCATATGAATTCCTGGGGTAAGCTAACTCATCATATTCTTTCGTATAGTCCACTCCTTCATCTGGTATAATAGGTATTGGTCCAAATGCACGGAGCATCAACCAATAGTAGTAAGCTCGCAAAAAATGCGCCTGCCCCTTAAAATCTATGATCTCTTCCTCTGTGAACTCTTTGTTCTTATCTATATTATTTAAAAAAATAGCTACCTGACGAATACCTAAATAAGCATTTTTCCAAATACCACTACTAGAATTGTTAACTCCACTTTCACTGTAATGTCCACTCTTCCATTTATCATAGCCACCGTCTCCATAATACATGTCATCAGCAAAGTTAAAAGGATAATCTCTTTTGCTGCAAACATCCTGCAGATAACCATTACTTAAATAAGCGTATCCTCTTGCTAACCATCTATTTGTGTAATCTCGGTTACTGAAAACATCTTCAATAGTCATTCTCTCATCAAATAGATAATCGGAATCTAAGTAATCAGAACATCCTACTAAAGAGGTCAATCCCATAGCGAAGGATAAAATTGTTATTATCTTTTTCATATATATTCTTTTTTACAAATTAACAGATACACCTAAAGAAAGTGTCTTATTCAGCGGATATGTTTTTCCTGTTGAACTTCCCATTTCTGGATCCCAAAGTTTAAATTTAGAGAAAGTCAACAAATTGGTACCCGTAAAGAAGATACGCACTGTATTCATATGAGCTTTACGAACTATACTTTTAGGAAGCGTATAACCAACGTCTAATGTCTTCAAACGAAGATAAGCTCCATTTCTAAGCCAATATGTAGAAGCGCGATTATTATTATCATTCTTCCCATAAGTCAAACGAGGATATTCTGCATTCGGATCTTCATTTACACCCAAAATCCAACGATTACTTTCCGCCATCTCTTTCAGGACATTTCCCCAACCGTCACCACCGGAAAACATATAAACAGTAGAACCATCTATAAAATAAGTAGATTTACCCACACCTTGGAAATGTACATTTACATCCAAGCCTTTCCATTTAGCAGATACACCGAAACCATATGTAAAGTTCGGTTTTTTCGTTGCACCGATTGCTACTTTATCATTATCATCAATTACACCATCTCCATTAATATCTTTATACTTAATATCACCAGGCATAACATCACCAAATTGTTTTGGCCAATTACGAATTTCTTCATAATCTTTAAATAAACCTAATGCAACCAACCCCATAGCTTGATCAACCCGATGACCTTCCTGCATCTTATACCAATATATAGTGTTTTCTTCATCGCGCTCTAAAATCTCATTTTTACTATAGGTCATATTTCCACGTATAGTTAAATCAACCTTGTCTATTTTATGGCGGAATGAAAAGTTGCCATCAAATCCACGTGCTTCTACAATCCCGACATTTGCATAAGGATGAATATCCTTCTCATTAACCTTATTATCTTTATATTCTGTCCACGTACCTAATGAAGCAACCCAAGGCAAATACTTACGCTCCATATAAATACCTTCTCTACGTTCATGGAAATAGTCAATAGATCCCGACAATTTGTCGTCAAAAAATGAAAAATCTATACCTAAATCTTGTTTTGTAGCTACTTCCCATGACACATTGGTTGAAGCAACCGAAGTATAACGCATACCACCATAATATCTATCATAGCCAAAATCCGCAAATTGATAGCCTCCAACAGGCTTATTGCCACTTACCACATTTCCAGAATTGTCTCTCTCCCACAGAGTTTCAAGATTATATAAATATGGGAAACGAGTATCTCCTAAATTATCATTACCGGTTTTACCATACGAATAACGTATTTTAAACATATTCACCCACTTTAAATTATCTTTAACAATAGACTCTTCTGCCACATTCCATGCACCAGAAATAGCAGGAAAGAAACCAAAACGATTATCTTTATGGAAATTTTCCGATCCTGTATATCCAAAGTTAAAATCAACAAAATAACGATATTTCCAGTTATAATTAATACGTCCTGCTAATCCTTGATTACGCCGAGAAATACCATTTTTAAGGTCTGAACCAATCCCTTGAGTAGCAACTTTTGCAGATTGAGTATATTTCAATACTGCTCCTACATGATGATCCTTAAATCCACGATTATAATGTAATTCCCATTCGAAGAACTCATTTCGCTTTCCACTTGAACCAGAAGTTTGTGTCATTTTCTTCTCTTCAGAAAGTCGAGTAAAAATCAAATCACCATTTACATCACGGTAAGGTTCTGCTTTATATAATTCAGGCCACTTTACTCGTTTTATCCAATTGGAGTTTTCCGTATCATATCCGAAACGCCCAATAAATTTAAGCCCTTTCGTAATAAAGTCTAATTTCTGCTCCAATGTTACATTTGTTTGAATATTATTTTTCCAACTCTCATTGTATCCAGTCATAGTAGCTTGTACCCATGGGTTGATATTGTCCTCTTTTCCAGTCCAAGATGCTATTTTACCATCCGAATATGTCACTGGCATCATTATAGAATTATAGCCCATTAACGTTGTCCAAATAGCATCAGTTCCTACACCTGGGTCGTTCTGTTTACGTAATGAACCAGATACACCAACTTTCAACAAAGTTGTTTTAGTAATATCAATATCTACATTCATACGATACGTCCACTTCCGGAAATTAGCATTAGTATTATAATTCTTCAAGGATTTATCCGTTTTGTACATGCCCTGTTGGTCTTGATAACTACCACCTACATAATAACGAGCAGTTTTACCACCACCAGTCATATTTAATGAAGCGCGAGTGCTCCATGCACCATCCCTCAACATCAAGTCCATCCAATCCACATCTGGATATAAATCCGTATCAAGCCCTAAACGAAACAACTCCAATTCTTCCGGCTGATATAAAGGTTCTTGATTACGAGTCGTTTTTGCCTCATTTGCCATTGAAGCATAGGTATATCCATCTACAAATTCAGGAAGCTGAGTAAACATACTATAAAAAGTTTCGACTTTAGCATTTATATTGATTTTCCCCTCTTTACCACGACGAGTATTAATCAAAATAACACCATTGGCACCTTTACTTCCATAAATTGCTGTAGCAGAAGCATCCTTTAATACAGTAAAAGATTCCACATCTTCCACATTAATTTCATTCAAATCACGTTCAAACCCATCGACTAAAACCAATGCTGCATTGCTGGCACCAAAAGTAGAAATACTTCGCACCCAAAACTCGGAAACTGACCCCGGACGACCATTGGATTGCATAGCTTGAATGCCTGGAACAACACCCGCTAATGCATCAGCCATAGAAGTACTAGGACTTGTTTTCAATTCTGCAATATCTACATTAGTTACAGCACCAGTCACAGCTATTTTCTTTTGTACACCAGTACCAGTAACTACTACCTCATCAATAAGAGTAGCTTTGGCTTCTTCCATTGCCACATTTACCGTGCGTTGCTCTTTCACCAATACTTCCACTGGTTCATAACCAATATAAGTAAAAACTAACTTATTGTAAGGAGGCATTTTGAGCAAATACTTCCCATTTATATCAGTGATTGCGCCTAATCCAGGCATATTAGCAATAGACACATTGACACCTATTAACGGTTCTTTGTTTGTATCAGTTACAATTCCTGTCACTACAATCTCTTTTTGTGCAAAAGCATGAACTGAGAATCCGAGTAACATCATACATATTAATAAAAAATTTCTCATCATAAGTATGTTTATTATTATTAGTCTTCCATAGCAATTTTTCGGATACGATGATTATTCGAGTCTCCAACCAAAAGGCATTCCCTCTTTTCATCCCATACTATACTTGCGGGATAATTAAATCGAGCTTCTTTACGCAAATCTCCATCGTTAAATCCTTTTGTACCGTCACCATTAGGTCTTCCAGCATATATCTTCACACGCCCTGTTGGAGTCAAAGTACGTACACAATGATTTTGTTTATCCACAAAATAAAAATCATATTCATCTTTCTGTCCTGTATACTCCTCATTTTTCACAAAACATCCTTGTTGCGGTTCATTCATGCGAACATTGCCTCCAACACCATCTGTGATACCTTTATCATCATATTTTCCACATACCAAATAAGGAGTGGTAAACGTTTTCTCATCAAAATCATAATCCGCACGATAAATTACATGTTTATTTCTCACCATGATATACATGTAATAGCCTTTAGGATGAATAGCAACAAAAAGATCCAAAGAACCATAAGGCATTTGAATTTCATCCATTTTATAATCACCTGTTACGGGATCATATCGTCCAATCCATCCCTTGTCATATCTAGAAGTATAAATCTCTCCATTAATAGGATGAGGAATCGCTGCTCTACAGCCACGAGCAGGCAATGCTTTTACCTGCGTTTGAAAATTAGACTCCGGTGAAAAAAAGAACAGTCCGTTTTTATTATCTTGAGCTATATTACAAACAACTATTAATTGCCCATCATTTGTAAAGCTCAGAATATTAGTAGCTGCAGATGCCTCACCCGTAAATTTAATTGAGCCCAATGTCTCCTCAGCAAAATCAACAATTCTATGTGTTTTGGCACCTCCACATACATACAAACGATCTTTATTGTTTGGATCAAAGACTAACCACTCCATTTTTTCCAATCCTCCACAGTTTCCCCACGGTCCATCTATGATCTCAAAGTTTTTATTCTCATCCAATATTTCAGGATCAGTCTCTCCTACAAGAGTAGATACCAACATTTTCTTCTTATAAACAAATTTTTCATCTATCTCTCCATAAGCTAGCTCTTCTCCTCGTCCATCAAGGACAGTGACTTCAATATTACCTGCATCGGCACCACGTGGCACAAAACAATACAAATTATCATTCGTCACAGTAATCACCTTCGCTTCTTTCCCTCCGATAGTTACTTTTACTTTAGTTGGATCATCGCCAAAATTATTTCCATATAATAATAAACGAGATCCCCAACCTCCCTCCTTGGGAATAAAATCAGAAATTACCACTGGCTTGCTTGGATCAAAAGATGTCCCTTTCTCGCCTCCATCATCATCCTTACAACCAATGAAGCAAAAACTAACCAATATCAGCAATCCCCATAAGAGAAACCAATCATGATTTTTTGTTTTCATTCTCATAATACATTGATTTTAAATGTTAATAAATATACTTTCAACTTTAATTATAAAATACAGGAATTAATTCTGAATTAGAAGGAACACAATTCCTAATATAAGGCCACCCGTTATCAGTCCATAATACGCGATCAAGCATTCCTAAACGCCCCCCAACTTCACCATCTTTTTTCAGGTAACTATGATAGATCATCCAGTCTGTGCCTTCATCATCTTGAATAATAATAGAATTATGTCCAGGTCCTATCCATTTTTGCCCATCTCCTTCCAACACAAGTTCCCAATTGTTTTTAAGCATATCTTTCCCGTCTTTATCAACATAAGGACCAAGAAGGTTTTCCGAACGCCCAACTACTACTTGATAAGAAGCATTCACGCCATTGCAACAACTACCAATGGAGGCAAACAAATAATAATATTTGCCTTTTTTATATATATTAGTGCCCTCAAAAGCATTCCCACAAACTTGTTTCTTCAAAGTAGGTTTTCCATCATTTCCTAATTTAACAGTCAACCCATCATCTTCCAATTCAGTAACATAAATACCTTTAAAGCTTCCAAAGAACATATATTTCTTCCCATCCTCTTCATAATAAAACTGATCTATACAATTAGAACCAAATTCTTTATTCCCTATCAATTCTTTACTGTCAGGGAAAGGTCCCATAGGTGTATCACCTACAGCTACAGCCGTATAACTAATATCAGCGCCATTCATTTTAGCCCATGAATAATAAAGTACATATTTGCCATTAAGAAAACGAATCTCCGGAGCCCAGAATGCCCCTCCCCCCGGTAAATCAGGTTCGGTTGCTTTATTAAAAGCTGTACCTTGATATTCCCAATTCACTAAATCTTTTGAGCGATAAACAGGCATCCAATAAGTCTTGGTTTGTGTCGCATATAAATAAAAGTACCCATCCTTGGCACGAATCACACTTGGATCAGGTACACTCTTATCTGAAATAATAGGATTTGTATATGTTCTTCCAACTTGAAGATAACAAACTTCATCACGGCAAATTATGCTTTCATTCGAGCAGTGGCCTAACTGTAAAGGAAGCAAATAATTTACAACAGCCATTCCTTCACGTTTAATCGTAATTTCTCCATTAGCTTGATTTTCACCAGCCTTAAAAGTCACACCTTCACCTAAATCATAATTGCTAACAGGTAGAAGTTGATAAGAAGTCTTATAAACTTTATTATATTCTGCAACCAATTCTTCTGCATTAGATGGTACAACGAAGCTACAGACGAAATCCCATGGATTGGTCGTAGACACTCCATCTACCGTATAATCAAGTGTTGCACCAATAGATACAGGAATCAAATCTTTATTCACACTAACTTCTGCAGCAGAAGCAGCAAGACCAACTGTTGGATAATCAAAAGAAATACTAAGTAGTATTCTACTCTGACTATCTCTGACTTGGATTTTATCGCTACTCAGCTTCAAAGCAATGACATACTCAACAGTTTTTTCCCTAAACTCTGCAAACACTTTAGATGGATTAAACTTAACCTCTACATCCATAGTGGAAATTCCTTCTTTAAAAGATACTTCTGTAGAAGTAAGAGAGTACAATGATGATGGCAAAAGAACATATGATATTTTCTCCTTATTATTATATGCTTTCAATTCATCCTCACTCCATGAATTTATTTGGGCCTCTCCTCCTTGATTACTTCCATTCCCTACAGCCTTGATTTGGAAAGGAAATACAAAGTTTCCTTCTGTACAAGAAACCTTGATTGCATTCAATCCATTTGGTTGTAATTGTAGATAATAATTCGTTGTATTGCCAGGATCGTCAATCGGAGCATTATTATCCGATCCGCACGAGAGGAGTAAGAGTATCCCCGCCAACATATATATAAAGCGGTGTGCACTCATAGTGATACTTCTTTTTTCAATCAGTTTGTTATTCATTACATAAGATTTAAGTTGGACTCAATACAAGTCCTTGCGTTACATACAGTTTAAAAATTTTAAATAAAATGTGTTATCCTTCAAGCAGTCTTCTCAACCATATAAAAAACCAATCATCATTTTCTTTACCTTATTTATTTTCTTTTATTATGTGCTTACATAAAAACGAATATAGTAGTTCTTATTATCGACACAAAAGTAGAAAACCTATTGTATTTATAGTAATAAAAACAGGTCAATTAATGGAAAATTAGTCCCAAACCATTTTTAACAACTAACAAGAAAGAGATTCGCAAACTATAATGACCAATTATTTGCATTATGAATAATTTATGTTTTTTATTGAACACTTTTTTTCTTTTTACGAATATCAAAAGTCATATCTTTGTTATAATGAACCATTTTACATTCTAATATGAAAGCTAAGCAATCTTTATTAATGTTCCTGATAGTTGTTTTGGGAACAACATCTACATTAGGACAGCCAATAATTTCTCCATCGTGTTTCAGCGATAGTCACGACATCACTTCGCTACAAGCTTGGGGACCTTATTCAAAACGCTATGCCGGAATCTCCCACATCCCCAATATGCAAGCTGGAATGCGCTTTGACTTTTCCGTAATGCCTGGCTATTACCGCAATCGTCAACTGGTTCCTCATGTGCTTTTCGAATCATCTTATTACCCATGGGATATCAATCCATCCATGAACCGCATCACATACCGCTATGAAATGGAGTGGAAAGACCGAGTATTTACCGATGTCACCTATTATATATTAGATGAACACCGAACACTGGTAGGTATGAATTGCGTCAATAATACTGCTGTTAACCAAAATCTCGTTCTCAATTTGATGGCATATATCGATTATGAAGGAGAACAACCTCAGTTCAAAATCCCTGAAGATTCAAATATACAGTGGCATAACGCAACCGATTATATATCAAATGAGCCTGTACGCAAATCTCCACAGTATAATTTAGTATACGACGGATGGAAAAGGAACGAAATGCGAACTTCTCAATCACTCAGTGGTTTTGTTCTAGGAAAAGGATTTGGAAGAGATAAGGGAGACAAAGTGAGCTATGAAATAAATATCCTTCCTGGAAAAGAAAAAGGAATGATAGGATTTAGATACAATACTCCTAAAGGAAAAACAAGCACTTTTCAAGTAAAAGGAATAACCGAAAGCCGCCTAGAGCTACAAGGCACCGGAGAATATAACATAGTCTCAATCCCCTATACTTGCAAAGAACCAGGAAAATATACGCTAAAATTAATTTCGGAGGGTACTCACAGTACTGATTTAGATGGTTTCTTTATCGGTAGCGAAGAAGATATTAAGCAAATCAAGATACTGCCTAGGAAGCTTTCTTTTATTCCCGAAATTAAATCGGGAAAAACGAAACAAGATTTTATCTTAAAATATCCGGAATGTGATAACTATTATGGAATAGCATGGAATTACCAAGAATCTCAGATTCGGGAAGTTCTGGATAACAATCTGGAATCTTTCTTCCGCAAAAAGACTCACGACCATGTATCATCGAGACTAATAGGAAACAGAGAGTGGCATTATTCTAATGCTTTTCTACGTCCGATTGTCTTGGCGCCTCACTCCCAACAGACAATATACGCCTTAGTCTGCACCGGAACACCCCAACAAGTCAATGAACAGATTCAGAAGTTTCATTCCACACCGGAAACTCTGACTTCATTAATACAAAAGGATTCGAATAACTCTGAAGACAGAATATTAGCAGATGGCAAGAAGTATGAATTCGGACGTCGCTTGCTGCAATCAGCATTATTATCCAACATTGTTTATCCCGTCCATACCCAAGGGCAATATATCCGGCATTTTACGCCCGGCAAAAATTGGAATAGCCTTTATACATGGGATTCCGGTTTCATAGCTCTGGGATTAATAGATGTGGATATTACTAAGGCTTTTGAGTGTATCAGAGCTTATACAACTCCTGTAGGCAGTGAATCTGCATTTATTCATCATGGCACTCCATTGCCCATACAGATGTATGCCTATTACGATTTATGGAATAATACACAGTCAAAAGAAGCATTGCAATTTCTATACCCGCGACTGAAGCAGTTCTTTGATTTTATGACAGGTAAGAATCCCTACTCCACAACCCGAATGAAAGGTTCCGGTCTGCTACGAACATGGGATTATTTCTATAATTCAGGAGGATGGGATGATTATCCGCCTCAACATGCTTTACGTGACAAGGCTTCTGTTACTCCAGTGGTATCTTCGGCTTATTATATCAGAGCTGCTAAAATTTTACGTTTAGCAGCAAAAGAACTAGGTCTTAAAAAAGATGTAAAAGAGTATGAGCAAACCATCAAACAACTGTCAGATGCATTACAAACCTATTCATGGGATGAGGAAACCGGTTATTTCGGATATGTAATGCATGACAAAGATGGCAAACCTAAAGGCATCTATCGATATAAAGATGGTTCTAACTTTAATAAGGGACTGGACGGAGTAAGCCCACTTATTGCAAACATCTCCTCCAAAGAGCAAACAAGCAGGATGATAAACCATGTATTTTCTCCTGACGAGATGTGGACAGAAGTAGGAATTTCTACAGTAGACCAGTCTGCACCTTATTATCGTACAGACGGTTATTGGAATGGAGCCGTTTGGTTTCCTCATCAATGGATGGTGTGGAAAGCCTTGCTGGACCTTGGAGAAGGAGAAAAAGCCCATCAAGTAGCAACTACAGCATTAAATACATGGGAGAAAGAATGTAAGGAGAGTTATTATACCTTCGAACACTTCATTATCTCCTCACAACGTGGAGCCGGATGGCATCAATTCTCCGGTTTATCATCTCCCATACTCAACTGGTTTGCTGCATACTACCGGATAGGGAAAGTTTCAACCGGCTTCGAAGTGTGGATTTCCAACAGTCATTTCAATGATGATTATACACAGTATCAGGCAGAAATAGCTTTTGATGATTCAACAGTTCCTCATCAGCGAACAATTCTTGTTTGCATGAATCCGGAGAAAGATTACCAAGTAACTTTCAATGGGAAAGTAGTAGAAAGCAAAACATGCAATCAAGGATTATTAGAAATTACATTACCTAGTACAAACAAATCAGAAAGTCTTGCAATAGAACCAATTTGACAGATTCCTCCCACAACAAGAAAAATTGAACTATCTCTTGATAAAATATAGTAAAAGGTAGCTTATTCAGCTACCTATACTTTCTCTTCATTCAATTTGAGATGCCAATAATCAATGATTAAAATCATACTCCGTAAAGAATACTTCAATAGTTCTTTCACCAGTATTGTAATTAATCATTTGACTAGAATATGAATCCTTACCTGTGGAATTTTCTCTTCTTTTTGCAAGAACTTCAATTGATCCACCCTTTTTTCCTATTACATCTACAATAGATTTACCTAATCCTAAAGAATTGACTGAACCATCAATATATTGTATATAATCACCGGTCATATTAGTTATTTCATATGAATACGTATACTGTTTAGGATATCCAATTTCATAAGGCAAATTAACTCTTACAATTATGGTACCATCTCTATCATATTCTTCTTCATCACCTTCATTTGGGTCCAGTTGCGGTTTTCCAAAGCCCCAATAATTATAATATTCATTTAAGTAAGCTGGTGAACACCAAGCCGAAAACAGACTACGGTCATATTTATTAAGTCCCTCTCCCCCTAGAATTGGTGTTGAACATATAAAATCCTCATGAACAGTCCTCATTCTTATATAAATATTGGGTATCCAGCTATATGGAAAGGCATATGCAGGAATATCTTCCAAGACATAACTAGAAAGTACTCGAACAAGTCCCGATTTCTTTGACGTTTTAATATAATTCCAATCTTTATAATAACTTCCACTAAAACTCCATTGGATTTGCATATAGTATTCACGTGCCACTTCATCCCCTACCCCCTCCTGACCAAAACCTGCCCCCCAATCAAAATAGGCATAATAATTATATTGATCTTTATTTTTAAATTCAGGATCCTCACCAAAATAAAAATAAAGAGGTTCTCCTGGCGTGAAAGGACCAGTTCCTTCTACAGTTTCCGCCCATTCTAGAGGAGTTTCTTCTTCGTCCCATAAATCGTTCTTTGTTAACATACCATTCTGTTCTTTTTTAAAATCAGCAATCCCTTCAATCTCATTTTTTAGATTTTTATCCATTTCACTACTACATGAAAACGATATGGACAATATTATTGATGAGATAATCCATCCTGCTAACAAATTTTGTTTCATTGCGCCTATGTGTTAAGATTAAACAATTTATAAATATAGAAACATTTTTTTATTCACGCTAATTTTATAGTATGTTCATAAACACAAAAAGCTACAATTCTACTAAACAATATTATAATAGGAAAGTACGTCATTTCAGCGGCATCTAATAAGATACAGCTATACGCTTCTTAATATCTTGCAATGTCTTTAATCTTTGTTTATTTCTCATCAAAACTCTTTCAGCCTTATCAAACGCACTCATTTTCTCTCTATTGTCATTAGGTTCAAAAGAATTCTTGATAAAGAAAATCCCCCCATATCGTTGGTATAAATTATAAGGATAGAACTCTCGCGGAGTTTTTCTATCACCTTGAAAACGAGATAAAATGATAGTATCAAAATAAGATGTCATAGGAACATAAAGAACATCACTTTCTATTTGATTCAAAATAGATTCAATGCTTTCAGCAGGTGGACGCTGCAGTTCTTCTCTTCTCCTATTAAACTCTTGATCATAAATAGCCATACTACCATTGCTGGTTAATAACAGTAATGGTAAATAATCATCTGCATATTTACCTTTCATATACTTGCCAAAAGGTTCACAATGCACAACTGGGTAGGTTGAAACCGGATTAACATGCACACTATGTGCATAAATAATAGCCTGATTTTTAGAGAAAGATGGAAAATGATCCAATAGAAAGTTCGTGTTAACAAACATCACAGAATCACGGTTTATAAATCGCTTTACACGGTCACTCCCAATATTATAAGAAAGAAAAAGAATATGAGCAATACACTCTATTTCATCTGCAGTTAATAACTTTTGGAGATTGCTTTTGTGTGTTTGAAGATATTCAACCGCTCCCTTCCAATCTTTCTCCATCAGTAGAACTGATAACCGATCAACTTCCGGTATCTTCCACTCACGATTCAAATGCACTACAAAATCAAAAATATCTATTGCTGAGTTTTGAGCTGAATTGCAGACACTATTATAGTCCATACCCAACAATCTCACCTTAGCCTCTCTTTCCTTTCCTGAGTTATAACGCTTTAGCTCATTTATAAATTCCATTCTTTGCTCATCAAGAAGACTAAGTTCTATGGAGTCAAGTGCAAATTCATCATCCAATACATATCGGTTATAAACAAATGATTTTTCCATAGGTATTTCCCAAATTATCAGCTTGCAATCTTTGTTCTTCACACTCTCTAGCATCAGTTGGCATGCAAGATGGCGAATAGAGCTATTCCCATGTATAGATTCTCCTAAAGCTATGATTTTTCGAACTTCCATTACACAAGTTTTGTCACATAGATTTTCCGCACTTGATTGATAAGGAATATAATTAAAACCTTTCGGTAAAAGCAGTTTAGGAAATTCTCTAACAGGATATTCATTGATATTCTTATTCCCAATCATTATATCCAACTTGGAAAATGCGATATACGCTTCCGTATCAGTAACTCCATCTGCACGAATACGAATATTCATCATCTCTACTCCCTCTAATGATATCTTTTTTGATACACTGCTAAGAAAACTATCTGGAACAAATGTCATTGTATCTGAAAAAACACATTTTTCCTTATCATCAATCCCATCTATTAAAATAGAAACAGCTTTAATATTTTCTCCTTTAGCTTCAAATGTTACTAATCCTTCTTTTTCCTTATGAATAGGAAGTAGAATTCTCTGTTCAAGTTCCGTTCGAAGACAATCAGACGGAAAACCTTTAAGATATTTTTTTGCAAACAAAGTCCTGTTAGATTCTTTCATCTCAACATTTATGGAACAACCAGTATATGCTGCATTTTCCATCCATGGATATTCAATAACCATATCCTCCTCCATAGAAAAATGTAAATTATATGCATCTATATAATTTA
>ENA-ORNB01001535-ORNB01001535.1-human-gut-metagenome-genome-assembly--contig:-NODE-1535-length-16058-cov-5.393051_pt1 | contig 16058 bp, 10 predicted proteins | sample MGYA00242112_ERZ509016 | MGnify/ENA primary metagenome ERZ509016 (study PRJEB26280, sample SAMEA2338705) | human gut metagenome | biome: human gut; feature: human-associated habitat; material: faeces...
CTCCTGCCCAGATTCTTGCCGTATATGAAAACCTGGCACTGCCGATGCCGAAGAACCAGTTCACGATCGGTATCGTAGATGACGTAACATTCACCTCCCTGCCTCAGAAAGAAGAGATCGCATTGGGTGGCGAAGGTATGTTCGAAGCTAAGTTCTACGGTTTGGGTGCAGACGGTACTGTCGGTGCCAACAAGAACTCTGTTAAGATCATCGGTGACAATACAAATAAATATTGCCAGGCTTATTTCTCTTACGACTCTAAGAAATCGGGCGGTTTCACTTGTTCTCACCTGCGTTTCGGTGATCATCCGATCCGTTCTACCTATTTGGTAAACACACCGAATTTCGTAGCTTGCCACGTTCAGGCTTACCTGCGTATGTACGATGTGACTCGCGGTTTGCGTGAGAACGGTACATTCTTGCTGAACACTGTATGGAATGGTGAAGAGCTGGCAAAACATTTGCCTAACCGCGTAAAACGTTATTTTGCTCAGAAAAATATTACAGTTTATTATATCAACGCTACACAGATCGCATTGGAAATTGGTTTGGGTAACCGTACCAATACAATCTTGCAGTCTGCATTCTTCCGTATCACAGGCGTAATTCCTGTTGATCTGGCTATCGAACAGATGAAGAAATTCATCGTGAAGTCTTATGGCAAGAAGGGTGAAGATGTTGTAAACAAAAACTATGCAGCTGTTGACCGTGGTGGCGAATACAACCAGTTGACTGTTGATCCTGCATGGGCTAACCTGCCGGATGATGAAGAGGTTGTAAACAACGATCCTGCATTCATCAACGAAGTGGTTCGTCCTATCAATGCACAGGATGGCGATCTGTTGAAGGTTTCTGCTTTCAAGGGTATCGAAGACGGTACATGGCATCAGGGCACTGCAAAATATGAAAAACGTGGTGTTGCTGCATTTGTTCCGGTTTGGAATGAAGCAAACTGTATCCAGTGTAACCAGTGTGCTTATGTTTGTCCTCACGCTTCTATCCGTCCGTTCGTTCTGAATGACGAAGAACAGAAGGGTGCAAACTTCCCGATGTTGGATGTGAAAGCTCCGGCTACAATGAAGGGTATGAAGTTCCGTATGCAGGTTGATGTTCTCGACTGTCTGGGTTGCGGTAACTGTGCCGATATCTGTCCGGGATTCAAGGGCAACAAGGCGTTGTCTATGGCTCCGCTGGAAGGTCAGTTGGCTGAAGCTGACAACTGGACGTACTGTGTGGCTAACGTAAGCTCTAAGCAGAGTTTGGTAGACATCAAGTCTAATGTGAAGAATTCTCAGTTCGCAACTCCGTTGTTCGAGTTCTCCGGCGCTTGCTCCGGTTGTGGTGAAACTCCGTACGTAAAACTGATTTCCCAGTTGTTCGGTGATCGTGAAATGGTCGCTAACGCTACGGGATGTTCTTCCATCTATTCAGGTTCTGTTCCTTCTACTCCGTATACGACGAACGAAAAGGGCGAAGGTCCTGCATGGGCTAACTCTTTGTTCGAAGACTTCTGTGAATTCGGTCTGGGTATGGAACTGGCTAACGAAAAGATGCGTGCACGTATCCAGGCGGCTATGGAAGCTGCTGTCGCTTCTGAAGAATGTCCGGCTGAATACAAAGAAGTGTTCACTGCATGGATCGAAAATCAGAACGATGCCGATAAGACGAAAGAACTGGCTGCACAGATCACTCCGATGGTTGAAGCTGCCAAGGATAAATGTCCGAATTGCGCTACTATTGCCGAATTGAGCCACTTCCTGGTAAAACGTTCACAGTGGATTATCGGCGGTGACGGTGCTTCTTACGATATCGGTTATGGTGGTCTGGATCACGTGATCGCTTCCGGCAAGAATGTGAATATCCTGGTTCTGGATACTGAAGTGTATTCAAATACAGGCGGTCAGTCTTCAAAGGCTACTCCGGTCGGCGCAATCGCCAAGTTTGCCGCAGCCGGTAAGAGAGTTCGCAAGAAAGACTTGGGTCTGATGGCTACAACTTACGGTTATGTTTATGTTGCTCAGATCGCTATGGGTGCTGATCAGGCTCAGACCTTGAAGGCTATCCGCGAAGCTGAAGCTTATGACGGTCCTTCTTTGATTATCGCTTATGCTCCTTGTATCAACCACGGTTTGAAGAAGGGTATGGGTAAATCTCAGGCTGAAGAAAAAGAAGCTGTTGCATGTGGTTACTGGCACTTGTGGCGCTACAATCCTGCTCTGGAAGCTGAAGGCAAGAACCCGTTCACATTGGATTCCAAAGAACCGGATTGGAGCAAGTTCCAGGACTTCCTGAAAGGTGAAGTTCGTTTCGCATCTGTTGCAAAACAGTATCCGGCTGAAGCTGCCGAATTGTTTGCTGCCGCAGAAGAAAACGCTAAGTGGCGTCTGCGTAGCTACAAACGTATGGCTGCTGAAAACTGGAGCGTAGAAGAATAATTTGATTATGATCATCTAAGGGTGGAAATCCTTTTTTCACCCGAATAAAATAGAAAGCGGAGTCTCACCATGAGATTCCGCTTTTTTATTATTCCAATAAAGACCGGTAAAAGGCTTTTGTAATATGAAATTCATGTCCTTCTGGTTCTTCGGCAGAACAAAATGGAATATTTCTGTGTTTAATTAACGTATATAGTAAAGATAAAAATATGAATGTAACATATGAAGATGTCCGCAATTCCGAAGAGATCCGGACTTATATCAAACAAGCGGACGAGTCGTTGAAAGCAATCGGCTACACGGAGCATAGCTTTGCCCATTGCACGAAGGTTGCGAAAGTAGCAGGGGATTTATTGGAAAAGTTAGGATATGATGCGCATGAGGTGGAATTGGCTCGTATCGCCGGTTTCATGCACGATATAGGCAATGTGGTGAATCGCATCGACCACGCTCAAAGCGGAGCTATGATGGCTTTCCGTATTCTGGATAAGATGGGGATGCCGCCCGAAGATGTGGCGACCGTCATTACCGCTATCGGGAATCATGATGAACAGACGGCCGCTGCCGTAAATGCTGTTGCGGCTGCTTTGATAATCGCAGATAAGACGGATGTGCGTCGCAGCCGTGTCCGTAACCGTTCCACGATTAATTTCGATATCCATGACCGGGTAAATTATGCAGCCGAAAAATCGGATGTTATATTGGAGCCGGATTCGAAAACGATCACTCTCGATTTGAAGATCAACACCGAAATCTGTGCTGTGATGGACTATTTCGAGATTTTTACCGGACGGATGCTACTTTGTAGGAAAGCGGCGGAATTTCTTGGCCTGCAATTCAAGCTGGATATTAATGATGTCTATTTATTGTAATATCATCCCGATATAATCGGGTCAGATCGGCTTTGTTTGAATGATCCGAAGCAGATTGTATTGGCTCTAAAGAAAAGTGGAGTTTTCAAAGAAGGCTTAACTGGCCGGGTGTAAAGCGGAACTGTTGTCCGAAACCGTCGACCGGTTAAGCCTTGTTTTTGGTTGCTTTTCTTTTAAGGGAAAAGTAATTGTGATTTCATTTCCGGGAATTGTGCCTGATGCCAATAAGGGTAAACCGGAGTAACGCGGCTGGCTTCATCCAGCCGTTTCACCTGTTCCGGTGTCAGATTCCAGCCGACTGCCTCTAGGTTTTGTTTTAACTGTTCCTCCGTGCGGGCACCGATGATCAGGCTGGAAACAGTCGGACGTTGCAGCAGCCAGTTCAAAGCACATTGTGCAACCGTACGGCCGGTCTCTTCGGCAATTTCATCCAGCACTTCCATGATATCGTATAACCGTTCATAGGATGTCGCTTCGTCGGGAATCGGACTTCCGCCGCGGGCTACACGACCGTCGGACGGAATCGGGTTATTACGGCGATATTTGCCACCCAGGCGACCGGCTGACAATGGGCTCCAGATGATTGTCCCTACTTTTTGGTCGATGCCGAGCGGCATCAGCTCCCATTCGAACTCACGGTTCAGAAGTGAATAATAAACCTGCTGAGCTACGTAACGGCTCCATCCGTGACGTTCGGAAACAGAAAGCGACTTCATCAAATGCCAGCCGGAGAAGTTGGAGCAAGCGATATAACGGATCTTTCCGGCAGTGATCAGATCGTCAAGGGCACGAAGCGTCTCTTCCACCGGTGTGTTGGCATCGAAACCATGCATGTGGTAAATGTCGATATGATCGGTGTTCAGCCGTTTCAGGCTGGCCTCGCAAGCCTCTATCAGATGGAAGCGGGAAGAGCCCATTGCGTTACGGGTGGCAGGGTTTAGGTTGAAAGTCGCTTTTGTCGAGATCAATAATTTATCGCGCAGTCCGCGGATCGCCTTACCCAATATCTCTTCGGAAAGTCCTCCGGAATAGACATCTGCCGTGTCGAACAGATTCACGCCCGCATCCAGGCATAGGTTGACCATTCGGGTAGCTTCTGCCACTTCCGTGTGTCCCCAACCTTCAAAACCATTTGTGCCACCGAAAGTAGCTGTCCCTAAACAAAGTGCGGGCACGAAAAGTCCCGAACCTCCTAATTGCCTGTATTCCATAGTCTCTATTTATTTATGTTTTTACAAAGATATATAAAAAACAGAGACTTGAAAGAGAAGGTTTAAAATACCGGAATCGAATAGACCAGTCCTAACGAAATACGATGCGTGTCGGGATCGACTGCTCCCATATCCAAGGCTGCTTTTTCGAGTTTCACGCCGCGATATGTGTAAAGGAGGAAGATAAAAAGATCACTGTTCTTGATCGGGAAAAATTCGAGGCTGCTCTGTGCATTCCAGGAACGGCGGTACATGCCTTTGGCAAACGGCCCGTTCGCCTTGTACACTCTTCCGGTTTCATAAGCACCTTTCACATAGAGGTTCCAACGCGGGTGAATCCGGTAGTCCACATCGGCGATGACCGATAGATACTCGGTATTGCAAGCTGTCTGGGCTGTCTCTGGCAGACGGCTGATAACGCCGTGTTGGTCCAATCCCTGCCGGGTGTACATGATGTCCAGATAAGTCAGCAGAGGGCCTTTCTCGATCGTGTTGCCGCAGGTGAAGTAATAAGAGTAACGTTTCTGTGTCTGTTGTCCTACGGAAGCGGCATAACGGAGTTGCAGGACGCGGTCGAAATAGTAACTGTTCCAGTTTACCGTATACATGAAAGGAACTTTTGCTTCCCGTGTGTTGTCAGGCAATCCGGTCGGGTAGATCTCGTTGTCCTGTCCGCTCCGGTTGTTTACGATCTGGAAGCAAAGTTCGTGGTCAGGATTGATCTGCCAGTTGCCTGAAATACCAGCCTGATAGCAGGTCAGTAGGTTATTGAACTCACTGAATTCACGGACTTTTATTGAATTGACAAAATATTCGTATCCTCCGAAATTGACAAACTGCTTACCGATCGTAAAGCCGAATTTGTCATGTACTTTCAGGTTGACATAAGCCAATTCGAGCGAGGACGAAAGGTTGTCCAGCGAATAAGGGTCCGAATATTTATTGAACGACTGCCGGTAATGATAGGAAAGGTTTTTCCATACATCCCCTTTTATTTCCAGCCGGACACGATTCAGCTTGAAGTTCATGCCGTCGAAATTGGAACCAGTGAAATTGGCGTTTGCCGAAGTAAAAAGCTGGAAATTCATTTCTGCGCTTTCGATCACCTTTTTCCCTCCTGTGAGTCGTTCGACCAAAGTCGGTTCTTGTCCGGGAACGGTTTCTTTCTCAATCTCTTGTGCAAAGACGGATGGGGAGAATATGAATAGTATTGTCAATAAGTAGAGATGTGTTTTCATGTCTGCAAATAAAATGTTTCAGCGTTCAAATATAGTAATTTTATATGACCTTTGGAAATCCGTAATTATTCTTACCTTTGTTGAGATTTAAAAGGTAATGAGTTTAGGTTATGATTAAAGCAGTATTTTTTGATATCGATGGGACATTGGTCAGCTTTAAAACACATGTAGTCCCGAAATCCACCCTTCATGCGATCGAGTTGTTGAAGAAGAAGGGGATAAAAGTATTTATAGCAACCGGCCGTCATCGCCGTTCGATTAACAATCTGGGCGATCTTGAGTTCGATGGATATGTGACTTTGAATGGAGGCTATGTGTTTGCCGGAAAGGACGATGTGATTTATAAGCACAGTATTCCCGATAAGGATATCGAAGCCTTGGTACGTTACCAGGAAAAGGAAGGCGAGTTCCCTTGTGCCTTCGTACAGGAAGACGAGATTTTTATGAACTATACGGATAAAGCGGTCAACGATGTGTTTCATCTGTTGAACTTCCCGGCTCCCCCAATCCGTCCGATCGAGGATATTTATGGAAAGACGGTCTACCAGCTGATCGCCTTTTTTACGGCAGAGCAGGAAAAACGTATTATGAAGGTCCTGTCTCATTGTGAATCCACACGATGGAACCCTCTTTTTACAGATATCGTACCGCTTGGAAGTAGTAAACGGGTAGGGATTGACAAGATGCTGGAACATTACCATATCGGTCTGGACGAATGTATGGCCTTTGGCGATGGTGGCAATGATATCCAGATGCTTAGCCATGTCGGTATCGGGGTTGCTATGGGAAATGCGGCCGAAGATGTGATGAGTGCGGCCAGTTATGTGACGACCTCTGTCGACGAGAATGGTGTATACAATGCGTTGAAACATTTCAACATTATTTGATTTTGAACTGTTACATATATATAGGATAGTTATGATAGACGAGTTATTGAAATTTAATCGTGAATTTGTAAAGAATAAAGGATATGAGCGGTTTATCACCAATAAATATCCTGATAAGAAAATAGCGATTGTGTCTTGTATGGACACACGCCTTACGGAGCTACTGCCGGCAGCTTTGGGCATAAAGAACGGCGATGTCAAGATCATCAAGAATGCGGGGGCGATTATTTCCCATCCTTTCGGAAGTGTGATCCGGAGTCTGCTGGTTGCCATTTATGAATTAGGGGTGAACGAAGTCATGATTATCGGTCATACCGATTGCGGTGCCAAGCATATGGATAGCGAGCAGATGATTGAGGTAATGAAGAAGCGCGGCATCCCTTCGGAACATATCGATATGATGCGTTACTGCGGCATTGATTTCAAATCGTGGTTGCGCGGATTTGACACTCCGGAAGGTTCTGTTCGTGAAACAGTAGCTCAAGTGCAAAAACATCCGTTGATTCCGAAAGATATAACGGTTCGAGGATTTGTAATCGATTCGACTACAGGTGAATTGACTACTGTCGTTTAGGTAAATCGAGATGAAAAGTGTTTAATCAAAACCTAAATATGGTTAAATGATAAATATTAAATATGTTTTACAGCATAAATCCAAATAAAATGTTTATCTTTGCACTGTAAACAAAAAGAAAAAGAAAGTTTAGGTTTAGTTATTATTAATCGTTCTCCAAGCGTGGAGAATTTAAATGAGTAAAATTATGATGATGAGAGAAAACGAAAAAAGTATGCGTACTTTAGCGATGTTGCGTTATCAGGCTGATCGTTATCAGTCAGTAGGAAATGGTTCGATGTGTCAGCGAGTAAATGCTGAGATCCGCAGATTGATGAGCCAAATGAGCGAAAGCTCTAAAAATTGAGTATTAAACAGTAAATAATTTTAGATGTAGTCTCTCCACCGTAGTCTTTTGAAAGACTGGTGAGAGATAAACGAGGAGGCATTCGACGCTTATAAGATAGCGGAGTTTGGCCTTTTTTTATTTTAATGAAGTCAGTCCTATTCCTATCCCGTCCGGCCACACAGAAAAAATCTTTTTTAGACTTATTTTTACTGATTGTCATTTTGATAATCCAATCAGGGTATTTGCTATCAAATGGAATGTTAAAAAAAATTACCCGCAAGGGTAATTTTCAAAATATGCCCTATTAATTCAAATTAGATGGGATAGAGGTGTCATTTTGATAATTTATTTGGATGAGGTTATCTAGGGTTGATCTAAATATTCCTATATTTGCGTGATGTGGAAAACTATAATCTGTAAAACACAATATCGAAATGAGAAAAACGGGATTATTCTTAGCCTCTATTGCGCTAAGTGCGACGTTATGGGCCGAGTCGCCTGAAAAAAAAGGGCTGGATGTCATTAACAAGGCAAATGCCGAGGCCTATATCGGTTTTCTGGCAAGCGATGCTTTGGAAGGACGTGAAGCTGGTTTCCGTGGTGGACGTATTGCCGGTGAATATATTGTATCTAATTTGAAAACGATGGGGATCGAGCCTCTGTTCGAATCTTATTATCAACCTTTCGAGGCCTATAATAAGGAACGGCAAAAGAGAGGCCGCTTCCAGGTTCATCCGGATTCGATCGCGAAGTTGAAACAAGGTGTCCACCAGAAGCTCTCGATGAACAACATCCTGGGTAAGATCGAGGGTAAGAACCCGAACGAATATGTGATTATCGGCGCCCATTACGATCATCTCGGTTTTGATCCGATGCTGGACGGCGACCAGATCTATAACGGGGCTGACGACAATGCTTCGGGGGTTTCAGCTGTCCTGCAGGTTGCCAAGGCGTTTTTAGCGACAGGTGTCCAACCGGAGCGAACCGTTATTTTCGCATTCTGGGATGGTGAAGAGAAAGGCTTGTTAGGCTCCAAATATTTTGTGCAGACATTCCCGGAGATGGATAAGGTGAAAGGGTATCTGAATTATGACATGATTGGCCGTAATAATGACGAGTCTAAGCCGACGCATGTTGTTTATTTCTATACGGAAGCGCATCCTGCGTTTGGCGACTGGTTAAAAAGCGATATCAAGAAATATGGCTTGAATCTGGCTCCTGATTATCGTCCGTGGGATAAGCCGGTAGGAGGGAGCGATAATGCTTCATTCGCCCTCCTGGATATACCAGTCATCTGGTATCATACGGACGGTCATCCTGACTATCATTTGCCAAGCGACCATGTGGAAAAGATCAACTGGAATAAGATTGTCGACATAACGAAAGCCTCTTTTCTGAATATGTGGAATCTGGCGAATGAGAAAGACTATTGACGTGGTCGTTTATACTCTTTTTCAAACTGTCGATTTGGCTTCACCCTTAAAAATTTGCTTTCACCCTGTCTTGCCCTGATTTGGGTTGACTATGCTCCATCTCCGGCCTTTTTCCGATGTAATATATTTAAGTGAAAAAATAAAGGGATGAGTGGACTGTTTATAAATTAAAATACAGACTATTAACTCTTGTCTTATCTCTCTTTCCATTATCGGCCTAAGTCGAATACCTTTTCGACCCTTGTCAAAAGCCTTTTTCACTAAGGGCGAAAAGGTATTCGACTTAGGTCAAAAGCTCTATAACATTATAGCTTAACGATAGAAGTATGGCCATTGCCACTCTATAATTATTGTATCCGACTTATTTTCAATGGAGGCAATCGTAATCGGTGAGTGCATCTCTGCGATTCTATATAGTTTGATACAATAAAAAGGCTACAGCTCTTTGTTTACTCCTTAGCTTTTCCCATCTGTCAGGAAGCTGTTCTCTGTATTTTACAAAGAAGGTCCGCCTTCCGTTGGGAAAAGCGGACCTTCTGGAAATGTGTGGATTGTGAATTATAAATTCCAACCTGTGTTTTGCTTCAAATTCGGATTCAGACCGATTTCGTCAGTCGGGATGGAGAACAAATAGTTTCTCGGTTCGATGAAGTTTGGAACCGGATTTGTTACACGCTTGGTGTAAATATCGAGTGCTCCGTTGACAAAACCTAATTGGGTTTCGAGAGTCTTATACTCTTCTTCCGTATAGGCTGTCGGGTCCTCGTTGCCTGCTGCTTTATCTGGGATGATACCTAATTTGGGTTCGTTCAGGCGCAAACCGCAAGCCCAACGCATTAGGTCTGAATAGCGATAACCTTCAGCCATTAATTCTACACGGCGTTCACGGCGAATTTCACGGATCAGATTGGCATTTGTTCCCTTGATAGTCGGGTATTCCTTAACTAATTTCGGGTCTTGTTCCGGATTGGCAGTCAGATGATGGGTGAATCCTACGCGATCACGCAGCGCATTGATTGTTTTGTCCAGTTCCGGATCTAATCCCAATTCTGCACCGGCCTCGGCACGTATCAATAGGATTTCACCATAGCGGAACAAAGGAGCATCAAGAGTTCCTTGATGATGTACGGTCGAGAATTCAGCCGGATTGAAGAATTTGGCTATTGCATAGCCGGTAGATGAATTGTAAAGTCCTGGCAACAGTGAACTGATACCGGCGCGTTTGCCGTTCAATTGGTAGCTGTGTTCTCCGGCTTCCGGCGATGCTACGGTCTGCAACAAACGCGGGTCACGGTTGTTCAGTTCGGCAACGAGTGTCGTATGTTTCGTATGGCCTTCACATCCACAAAGTGTGACGGGCTTTCCTGTCTTTGCACAAAGGTAATCTTCTATAGCGTCGCGACTGAATCCGATAGGAGTTTCACCAACACCTATCATACGGGAAACATTGTTCGCACCTCCGAGTGCCGGATCATATTCACGTGAAAGGATTATTTCCGGGTTACTATTGTAATTTTCCTGTATAAACAGCTCGTGATAAGCCTGGCTGGGTTTTGAACCTTGGAAAAGCGAATAACCGTATTCCGGTTTCATCAATTCTCCTGCAGCGTCGTAAGCTGCCTGCAAAAACTCTACATCTCCTTCTATATTATGATAGCGGCGGAAAGTCCCTTCGAACAAACACATACGTGCTTTCAAAGCCAGAGCGGCGTCTTTGCTGACACGACTGACACCTGTAGTGGCTTTTGTCGGCAACCATGCGATCGCCTGGTTGATATCCTTCAATACATTAGCCATTACTACCGTACGTGAGTCGCGTCCTTTATACAAATCTTCATCACCAGGGATCAAAATATGGTCATACCAAGGAACATCCCCGAAACGGCGTACCTTGTTGAAGTAATCCATGCATTTGAAGAACAGAACTTCTCCTGCATAATGTTGCTTGATGCTTTCAGCGACCGGTGCAAGTTCGTAGTATTCAAGGTATGCATTGCAGGCTCGGATTATTTCCCATTTCCACTGGTCATCTTTTGTGGAAATTGGATGTTGACTAAATGCTACGGTATTAGGACTCCACGGCAGAATATTGTCTGATTGGAAATCTCCTTCCAGCATTCCGAAACTGTATCCATTGAAAGCTCCATGTCCGCTAAGCAAGTCGGGATAGAAATTGTTGCAGTAAGATTGCAGCGTTTCTTCGGTGGCGTTTGCGAAAGTTTCTTCCGTACTGACGAATTCGACAGGATCTTTATCCAGTACGTCACAACTTTGTGCTGCGAAGAACAGCAAGCCACACAGTGATATAATTGACTTTTTCATGTTCTTTGTTTTCTTTTAAAATGTTACATTAATACCGAATGAATAGGAACGGGTAAACGGATAAACACGTCCACCGGCATCTGCTGCCAAATCTCCGACTGTTTTATTATCAGCAGTTGAAGTGCGGCGACTTCCGACTACGTCAGGATCCAGATATTTATACAATCCGGTTGCTTCCCAAAGGTTCTGACCGCTGACATATACTTTCAATTGCTGTATGCCGATGCGGCTGGTCAGTGTTTTCGGAATAGTATAGCTCAGAGTCACATCTTTCAGACGAATGAAGGCTCCGTTCTGGATATATTTGGATTGTACCTGCTTACTTCTCTTATCGAATAGGGGGACAGGATAATAAGCGTTCGTGTTGGTTGCTGACCAAGAATTGTCGACATGGTAATCATTCAGGCAAGATGACCACATACCGTCGTATCCCCAGAAAATAGGGCTGTCTAACCATATGTCACGTTTCATGGTTCCTTGGAAGAACAGACGAAGATCGAAACCTTTCCATGATCCGCCGAGGTTGATATTGAAGTTGTAACGTGGAGTGTTGTTTCCGATGATTTTTCGGTCTCCGGAATCACCTACACGGTTATTGCCTTGATTGATTTTACCATTACCGTCCAGATCGGCATATTTAATATCTCCAGGAATCCAAGTCGTAGAGATGAAAGACTGACGATCTGCCATTTCTGCGGCTTCGGTTTTATCTTGGATAAAGCCTTCCGTTTCGTATCCCCAGATTTCACCGATCTTCATACCTTCGTAATAAGTCTCATTCAAACTTTTTGTCGGATTGTCATATCGAGTGATTTCAGATGTGTTATCAGAAATACCGATACCGACGGAGTAACTTAGCGGGCTTCCGGCAACATTCTTAATCTCATCATTCCAAGTGAAAGATAATTCCATACCTTTTGTACGCATGTCAGCCAAATTTTCTTTGCCTCCGGTTGTCCCTAATACAGCTGGATATGTACGACGTACTACCATGTCTTTCGTGTCTCGGATGTAATAATCGAACGATCCTGTCAGACGTCCGTTCAACATGGTCCAGTCTAAACCGACATTAGTCGTATAAACTTTTTCCCAGGTGATATTCGAACTTGCTAATGTCGGAGCTGTTAAAGCGCCTGCCATTTGCCCGTTAATCAAATAGCTTAATGTTTTACTGTTCAGGTAACTTAGATATTGGAAGTTCCCGTCAGTTACCTGGTTTCCCAATCCACCATAAGAAGCTCTTAACTTCAAATTGTCGAAAATATTACGTGCCGGTTCGAAGAACGGTTCTTCGGAGATACGCCAACCTGCCGATACGGAAGGAAAGAATCCCCAGCGGTCACCGCTTGCATATTTGGACGAACCGTCATAGCGACCGTTTACTTCAAGCAGGTAACGCTGCATATAGTCGTAGTTCAAACGGAAGAACGCACCTTGTACTGCCCAGATTGTTCCAGTAAAATTCGGCAGATTATGCGTATTGGCAAGGTCGATAATAGGTTTGTCGTTGTTGAACAAACTCTGTGTAGTTACGGATAGGTTATTTGTTTTTTTACTCTCCTGGTTGTAACCGACCATTATACCGAGGTTATGTACATCGTTGAACGATTTTTTATAATCGGCATATATGTTGAGTGCTTGATAAGTCGTGTTGTATCTGGCTTCTGTTAATTTGTTCGGACTTCCGGCGACTGAACTCTGACTTCCGTCAGGATTGGTTTGGTAAAGTGTCTTGACATTGTTTGTCTGGTTTTCATAGTATTTATTACCGGTATAGTCACCTTTTATGGATAATCCGGCGATCGGGGTCAGATTGAACGCAGCTGTATACCATATGTCGTCTGAGTTCATTTTGTCTCGTCCGGCAAGAGCCATACGGCCAACATAGTTGTAGTTGAATCCGCTACCTCCAATACCGGCCCAGTCTCCATTGGCCGTGTACATCGGAACCCAAGGGAATGAACGATAGACTTCATAGTGTGCTGATTCACCCATATAGTCTTTAACGTCCGGTGTATTGGATGTATTACGGTTATATTTTGTACGGAAAGTCAATTCCAACCATTTGGTAACTTGGGTCGAATAGTTAAACGTCATGTTGATACGTCTGTATTCGTCTGTCCCATGACGTAAAAGACCGTCTTGTCCTTTGTAACCGATAGAACCGTAATAAGTACTTTTGTCTGAACCTCCACTGATGCTGGCATTATGCTGTTGCATGAATGAGGGTTGGTACATTTCTTCGAACCAGTCAGTGTTACCAGCATAGGCCCATTCGCCGACTGCTGTGATTTGACTGTCTGTTGCCGGGAAAGAAGATGGACCTGTACCGGCAATATAAGCGTCAACGGCGTCGATTAATTCTTGAGACCATAGTTTGCTGTTTGAATTGGTTCCTGCTACGTTCATGGCCGCAATCCATTTGTCGGAAGAAATGCCGTCCGGTAGACGGGAAGCCTTTGACCAAGACAGGTTATTGTTGTAGTTTACTTGGACTTTCTGCTCTTTCTTTCCTTTTTTGGTTGTGATCAACACTACACCGAATGCAGCACGTGCTCCATAAATAGAAGCTGAAGCGGCATCTTTCAATACGGATACGCTTTCGATATCCTGTGGGTTCAATAAAGATAGATCTTCTGTTTCCACACCGTCAACCAATAATAAGGCAGAACCACCGTTCAGAGACGTTGTACCACGAATGTTAAATGTTGTGCTTGCCGTCGGGTCACCACTGGCAAAGTCGATGTTCAAGTTCGGTACAACACCTTGCAAACCTTGTGCAATGTTACCGATCGGGCGGTCTTCCAAAACGTCACCGTCTGCAATCCCTACGGCACCGGTCAGGTTTACCTTCTTTTGTACGCCGTAACCTACGACTACGACTTCTTCCAGTTTCTGGGTGTCTTCCGCTAATTTGATTTGAAGGGTGGATTGTCCTGTATATGGGATTTCCTGAGTAGTGTAACCAATGAAAGAGATCTGGATAATATCTCCATTTTTTACACCTTCCAATGTGAAATTACCATCCATGTCGGTGATGTTTCCATTGGTTGTTCCTTTCACTACGACCGATGCTCCGGCAACAGGGCCCAGATCATCTTCCACAGTACCTGTGACTTTTCCACTCTGCTGGGAAATGTTCATGCTTTGCTTGGAGGGCATTGTTTCTGCAAATATACTTGCAGGGAAACAAGTGGCACCTGCCAGCAAGATTAAGCTGATAGGTTTAAAATTTTTCAACATAATTTGTGTCTTATATTTAATTGAAAGAATGCTCTTTTAATTAAAATGATGGCGCTTGTTATCGCTTTTCTACATCATGTATACAAAATGTTAGAGTTTTTTAGCTTTTGCGTATAGTGTTTATCTGTGTTTGTAATTAGTTCTAAAAGAACTCTGCACATTTCATATCGGTGTCAAAGATATGAAAATTTTCTGTTGCACTGTTATTTTTCTAAAAAAAATACGTAGAAGTCTCTTTTTTAACATTTTGTTCTTTTGATCATATGTATATATTTTACTGTTTATCAATATGATATGTATATATAAAAATATATGGTTCCATAAAAATAGATTAATAAAAAATGTAGTCGGAACTTCTGCTAACTTGTTAACAGAAGTAATTTAAAGCGATTTGTGTATTTTAAGTAATTATTACATAACATCTTTACATTTATATCAAGTGATTAAAAACCAATATGTTACTAAATTTAGTCAAAAATATATCAAAGCTAAAAATACCTGAGTTCTTTTAGAACTAATATCATTTTAAACACTAAAACGCAAAGACGTGTAGAACCTGCCTGTTTCATCGAATAAGAAGTTATTATGAAAATCAAAATAATTCTTTCAATTTAATAAAACACAAATTATGTTCAAAAGAATCAGACCTATCAGCTTAATCTTGTTGGCTGGAGCGTTTTCTTTCCCTAAAAGCGCTTGGGCCGAACCGACTATAGTCGGGGAAAGCCTGAACATTTCCCAGCAGAGTGGAAAATGTTCAGGTATTGTAGAAGATGATTTCGGACCTGTTGCCGGAGCGTCTGTGATTGTAAAAGGGACCACCAACGGCATCATGACGGATATGGATGGTAATTTTACTTTGGAAGGGGTAAAGAAAGGGGATATCATCGTGATTTCTTTCATTGGTTACACAACCCAGGAAATCCCATATACCGGACAATCATCTCTTCAAGTCAAATTAGTAGAAGATACACAAAAATTGGACGAAGTTGTTGTTGTTGGTTTCGGTACTCAGAAAAAAGTAAACTTGACTGGTTCTGTCGGAACAGTCAATTCAGAAGCGTTGGAATCCCGTCCTGTTATGAGTGCCACACAGGCTTTGCAGGGTATGGTTCCTGGTTTACAGATTTCTTCGTCTAGTGGTAGTTTGGAGAAAACGGCAGATATCCAGGTCCGTGGTACGGCTACTATCGGTGAAGGGTCCAGTGGCAGTCCGTTAGTTTTGATCGATGGTATGGAAGGTGATATCAACTCTATCAACCCGCAGGATATTGAGAATATTTCTGTTTTGAAGGATGCTGCCGCTTCTTCCATTTACGGGTCCCGTGCTCCTTTCGGTGTAATTCTTATTACCACAAAAAGCGGTAGAACAGGGAAACCGGTTGTAAACTACAACAATAGCTTTCGATGGAATGATCCTGTAAAGACTCCTAACCAGATGGATTCATATACCTTCGCTACTTATACTTTTGTAGTGGATTAGTAAAAGGATATATCTATTGTAGTTTTACTAAA
>ENA-ORNB01001542-ORNB01001542.1-human-gut-metagenome-genome-assembly--contig:-NODE-1542-length-15969-cov-2.846739_pt1 | contig 15969 bp, 7 predicted proteins | sample MGYA00242112_ERZ509016 | MGnify/ENA primary metagenome ERZ509016 (study PRJEB26280, sample SAMEA2338705) | human gut metagenome | biome: human gut; feature: human-associated habitat; material: faeces...
GCTCTCTACGGTATGCGTGGTGCGAATGGAGTAGTACTGATTACGACTAAACGCGGAATAAGCAATGGTCTGAAGGTAAATGTGGACTATAATTTCGGTGTCAATACCCAATTCCGTTCTCCGGACTTCGCAGATGCCTATACGTATGCGAACGCTCTTAACACCGCATTAAGCGGAGACGGTCTGCCTGCACGCTACAATGCACAGGAACTGGATGCTTTCCGGACAGGAATCTATCCGTATGACTATCCGAATGTAGACTGGTGGAATGAAACGCTGAACAACACAGGATTGACCCACAACCTGAAAATGTCTTTCAGCGGAGGTAGTGACAAGTTCCGTTTTTACACGGTAGTAGACTATTACCGGGATCGCTCCATGTTGAAGAAAAACACGGAAGATACACGTTTCGACACTACACCTACAGACACACGTCTGACCGTGCGTACCAATCTGGACGTAAAAGTGACGGAAAGCACATTGCTGAAAGCCGGTATCGTGGGCAGACTGAAAGAATTCAGAGGTACCCGCTATGGACGCAGCGCTATTTTCAACAAGATCTATGGCATTCCATCCGCTGCATTCCCCATTCGTTATGAGAATGGCATTTATGGAGGTAGCTCTGTGTACGGAACCGGTAATCCGGTAGCTCTGTTGAAAGACTACGGACACATCCGTAACGTATACGGAACACTACTCGCCGACCTGAGCATCCGTCAGGATCTAAGTGCGTTGACCAAAGGGCTGGCAGCCGAAGCATCCGTCTCTTTCGATAATATCGGAGGAATGAATGAAACCACCAATAAAGAGTATCGTTACATGAACAGCAATGCAAGTATCACCAGTGATGGTACACTGGTGACAACTCCTGCCATTTATGGTACAGACTCCGAAACACTGGGACATACACAGCCTTTCGAAAGACTGATGCTACGCAGCGATTTCCAGGCAAAAGTGGATTATAACCGCACTTTTGGCAAACACCAGGTGGGAGGAGCATTGATTTATGATATGCAGTCTGTTGTCAAAAACGGCAGAAACAACTCTCAGAAGAATCAGTCTGTGCTGGTGAACGCCACATATACTTACGACAACCGTTACAGCCTCAATGCCGTATTCAACCGTTCGGGATCAGCTTACCTGCCCGACGGAGACAAATACTCGAACTATCCTGCCGTTTCTGCTGCATGGATCGTCTCCAACGAAGCATTTATGGAAAAGGTGACACCGATCAATCTCTTCAAGATTCGCGCCTCTTACGGTCTGTCCGGATGGGACGGCAATCTGAGCCACGAACTATGGCGTCAGTCTTATGGCAGCGGTGGTGCCGGTTATAACTTCGGAGTGAATGCCGGAGGACAGTCCGGTGGCAGCGAAGGCGATTTGCCGGTTATCGGCCTGGTAGCGGAAAAATCACAGAAAGCGACTTTCGGATTTGATCTCGCCGCTTTTGATAATCGTTTGAATGCAACAGTAGAAGGTTTCTACGAAAAACGTTCGGATATACTTGTGTCAGGTGCCAATTCTACTTCCGGTATTATCGGTATCACAGTAGGTCAGGTGAACGAAGGAATCTATAAATACAAAGGACTGGATGCTTCTTTGAGTTGGAATGATAAGATCGGTGATTTCCATTATGGCATTGGCGCAAGCATGTCATATCTGAACACAGAGGTAGTCAATGTAAATCAGGCATATCAGGAATACGACTACTTGTACACCAAGGGCAATCGTATCGGACAGATGTACGGTCTGGAAGCTATCGGCTTCTTCAACAGCCAGCAGGAAATCAACAACAGTCCGCTACAAACCTTCTCGGACGTAGCCCCCGGTGACGTGAAATACAAAGATCAGAACGGTGACAACCGCATCGACGAGAAAGACGTTGTGAAAATGTTCGGTTCATCTGTTCCACGCTTCTATTTCGGATTCAACCTGAACTTCTCGTACAAGAGACTGGAACTTTCCGCTGACTTCCAGGGAATGACAGGAGTCACTGTTTCACTGCTCAACAGTCCGCTTTATAGCCCACTTGTAAGCAATGGCAACATTTCGAATACATTCCTGAATGAAGAAATAAGCTGGACACCGGAGAATAAAGCCAATGCAACCATGCCGAGACTGACTACGCAGGAAAATCTGAACAACTATCGCGCCAGCTCACTGTGGTACCGTGACGGTTCATTCCTGAAACTTCGTAACCTATTGGTAGCTTACACTTTCCCGAAATCGCAGACTCGCTTTGCCGACCTGAAAGTATTCGTACAAGGCACCAATCTGTTCTCATTAGACAATCTCCATTTTGCCGACCCGGAACAACTTGGCATCGCTTATCCGTCGACAAGAAGTTATTGGGCAGGTATCAAACTTAATTTTTAATGCAAAGTAACAAATGAACATTATGAGAACCAAATACATACTCTTAACCATTTTGTCTTCGTTGGTCTTTGCTTCGTGCAACTACCTTGACTTTGATGAAACGAACAACCTGAAGACAAAAGAAGACATGTACAAGTATTTTGGTACAAGCAAATCAATGCTTACCCACGTATACTCATACATGCCACAAGGCTACCAACTGTTTGCGACCTCCGGCGGACTCTTCACCGAAGACAGATATTCCATGCGCGACTGTGCCAGTGATGACGGCGAATTCGGAGCCTATGCAGATAATATTCAGAATACCAATAACGGTAACTGGTCGCCTATTAAAACTTATGACGATTCATGGACCCTGTATCGTGGTATACGTGCTGCCAACAGCTTTATAGCAGAGATTGCCCAAGTGGACTTCACACGCTATGAGCACGACGGACAATATACAAACTGGATGAAGCAGCTGAAATATTTCCCTTACGAAGCCAGAGTGCTGCGGGCACACTACTTCTTTGAACTGGCACGCCGCTACGGTGACATCGCCATGCCATTGGAAGTACTGACTGAAGAGGAAGCCAACACAATCGGCAAGACACCATTCAGCGAAGTTATCAGCTTCATTGTCAGTGAATGCGACGACGCTGCCAATAACTTGCCGGACAGCTATGTAAACGAACCGGGAGCGGAAATCGGCAGAGTGACCAAAGGCTTTGCAATGGCAGTAAAGTCAAAAGCACTGCTATATGCTGCCAGTAAGCTACATAATCCTTCTATGGATACCGAATTGTGGAAAAAGTCTGCCAAAGCAGCAATAGATATTATCAACACAGGGCTTTACTCTCTCGACCCCCAGGAGAGTGCCAACAACCTCGACTCAAAAGAAGTTGTACTGATGAGGATCAATGGTGATGATTCGGACTTCGAAATGTTTAATCTCCCGCTTCGCATGACTGCGGGAACACGCACTTCCAGTCTTATCCCATACAGCAATTACCCATCACAAAACCTTGTGGACGCATTCGAGACAGTCAACGGTTACAAAGTAACCCTAGAAAACACAGGATGGGTTTGCGAAGACCCTGCATTTGACCCGCAATCACCTTATGAGAATCGTGACAAACGTTTCTACCGCGCTATTCTTGCCAACGGAATGTCGTTTAAAGACTACACCATTGAAACCTTCAAAGGTGGCGCCGACGACGGAATCGTATCACAAGGCGGTTCACCGACAGGATACTTCCTGCGCAAGTACATTCAGGAAGCTACCAGCTTTGAACCGGGTAAAGAAGCTGTCAGCAAGCATCATTGGGTGATTTACCGCTATGCGGAAACATTACTAACGTATGCGGAATCTATGGTCAACGCTTTCAATGATGTCAATTACACAGATGAGACTTATAAGTATTCTGCTCTGTGGGCTATCAATGAAGTGAGAAAGAATGCCGATATGCCATTGATTCCTTCCATGGGAAAAGAAGATTTCCTTGAACGCCTGTACAATGAATGGCGTGTAGAGTTTGCTTTCGAAGATCATCGTTTCTGGGATGTACGGAGATGGAAGATTGCCGATACTACCCAGCGGGAACTATACGGAGTAAAGATCGAGAAGCAGGCGGACGGTACGTTCAACTTCTACAAGAACCTTTACGAAACCCGTAACTGGAGAGATTGCATGTATCTGTATCCGATCCCTCAAAGCGAACTATACAAGAATACAAACTTAAATCCTCAAAACACAGGATGGTAATTAATTGTCTAATCTAATATTTAAAAGATATATGAAAAAGTTATATAGCAACACGTTAATGCAACTGATTCTTGCACTGTGCACATTCAGTTTTGTAGCATGCCAGGAGTTTGACATCGACTCACAGCCGGAAGGTCCTCTCAATATCCAGATAGATGCTTTGGAGTCTTATACTGCTTTGGCAACTTCTCCAAGCAATGTAGTGTTCAACATCAGCTCCAACACTCCCTGGACGATTGAAAGCGACCAGCAGTGGTGCAAGCCGACTCCTTCGATGAGTGCAGCCAGTTCATTGGTGTCGGAGATTGTGGTGACAATGGAAAACAATACAGGAAAGAAAGCACGTACAGCCAAACTGACTATCAAGGCAGAAGGCGTTGAAGGCACCAAGGTAGTTACTATCAAGCAGGCTTCGAAAGAAGATTTAGTAGTAATTCCTTACGACCAGATTGTGCCGACAGTAGGTGGAACCATCTCTTTCAATATTGTGTCAAACAAGCCATTCCAAATAATTCCTTCCACACAGTTTGTAGAACAAATCTCTCCGGCTTCGGGCGATGGTAATGAAGATGGCAACAAAATTCCCATAACCATCACAATACCAGAAAATACAGGAGGTGTAAGAACAGCTGAAATCACTGTCAAGACAGAGTTTCAGGAGAAATCATTCACCATTACACAAGACGGTATCATCATCGAGCCCAAGAATGAAGAAGAAAAAACCAACCAACTGAATGGCATGGGCGGAGAGAAAAACATCGAAATCAACTCCAGCGTAGAGTGGAAAGTAGAGGTTCCTGCCGAATTTAAGGAATGGCTAAGTGCCGAAGCTGATGGTAATAATCTGACGCTTAAAGCAGGATACAACAATTTGTTTATTACAAGAGTGGGACATGTGTTGCTTTATCCCAAGAGCAATGTTCCGGGATTTGAAGGTGTACCCGTTGAAGTGAGACAGCCTAGAAATATGTGGGCAGACGGAGCCGAAGATATTGACCCGGAAACAGGATATGCAACCATACGAAGCAATGCGCAAAATAGATATGTGCCCAACTTCTCTTATGGAAAGGGGAAAATCGTTTGGAACTTTGAAAGCGTCAATATGCCTGCCGGAACGGATGGATTCCTTTACCTGAATGGTGACACATGGCACTGGAATGGTGCAGCAAACGGTGCAGGTTGGATACAAATCAGAATTTATCCGCAAGATTCAACAACAAAATCCAGTTTTAAACTTCACTACGACTGGACAGCTGAAGAATTTACGCTGGAAGAAAGCATGAACGACATCAAAACCATTGAGTTAGATACCAAAGTTGATCCGGAAGACGCGACAAAAGTAAACGTAACATTCTCTATCAACGGAAAAGTATACTATTCCGGTAAGAAACACAATGCCTTTGACTTGGATGGACATAAAGGCGTAATATTCTATTCCGGATTCAGCGGTCCATTCTCACCGGAATGTACCATCGTCTTTAAGTCGTTAGACTATGAAGTTTATGAATAAATGTGTAAACAATAACTTGAAGTGTTTATGAAATCTGATAAATTACATAAAATAGCCTTCTTAGGACTTTTCACACTACTGGCAGCAGTTCCTGTGTTGCAAAGCTGTGATGACGATGAGAAGCAAAAGGCTGTCGACCTGCGCTACCGTGTAGAAGACTCATATCTACTACCCGCCGACGGCACAACCGATGAACTGAGCGTCACTTTCCAGGTGAAATCAACCGATCCATGGGAAATATTCGGAGAAAACAAAGGTGACTGGTATGCCATTTCACCAGCCACGGGTGATAACCCGGAAAAGACATACGATGTAACCATCAAATGTGAGGAAAATACCAGCTTGGACGATCGTACTGAGGTCATTAACATCAAGAGCGATTATTGGACCGGTAAAAAATTCACACTGACTCAAAAAGGTACTGCCTACTTAGAGTACGAAGGAGTGGATATGATTGAAAAAAACGGAAATGTGCCCGAAGTGTTCAGTGTGCTTAGCAATCAAAAGTGGACAGCCAAGGTGACTGATGGAGAAGAGTGGCTTTCCATCAGTCAAGGAGCTTCCGGAATGGAAAACGGTACAGTGGAACTGAAAGCAACCCCCAATACCGGTGCCATGCGTTACGGAGTGGTAACTTTATATGACCGCAATGGTGACAAACAACAGGAAGTGAACATCACCCAAGATGGTGTACAGATTGAACCCGCACAGCCCGAAAACGGCAAGTGGTATGAAGTGGAAGCTGTGGGCGGAAAGCTGACTATTCACGTAGTAGCCAATTCACGCTGGGGAGTTACGAAAGAGATTCCGTCAGACGAAACATGGTATGAATTTGAGCAAACCGAATTTAATGGAAGTGCCGATTTGGTTATCAATGTAGCAGAATACAGCACTAGCTCTTCGGTACGCAACGGAACCATCATTCTCTCTTCCCTCAGTGATGAAGAAGGAATAGAACCGGTGACTACTACCATACGAATCAAACAAGCCAGTTCAGAATCATCAAGAACTACCGTGAACGAAGAAAACAGAGAGGTGAGCGGAGATTATTACTTTGGCAGCCAACTGATGCCTGGACGATATAATATCTACATCGGACCGTTCAACGGCAACATGAATATGTTCTTCATGATTAATGCCACTCCGTGGACCGAATTCCGTTGGCACGTGGCAGGCGGAAAGAGTGACCTCAGCACTACTCCATGGAGCCAGAAAGTATTTAGCGGTGCAGCCGGAACGGTGAAAACACTGGATACGAATGCTGACAATAAGTTGGGATGGAATATCCTGCAAGAAGAAAATGAAACCGGTACATGGATTAGGGTAGAATGGTACCTCAACGATGAGTTTATCATTTCCACTATCTCCGATGGTACCCAGGACTGGAAAGTACCAGGAAATATTCTTGTTGAGAAAGGTGGACAGATCATGGTGCGCTGCAACGATGGCACACTGCCGCTACGCAAATGGGAATACATCGAACCGCTGAAGTGGGGCGAATAGCCAACGTAACATTGACAAAGAAAAAGTCCCTGCCTGTACAAACTGGCAGGTACTTTACTACCAACGTAAAATAATGAACGAACCAAAAAAGTTATGATGAAAAGAAAAATATTACTTATACTGAACATGGCAATCATCGGATTTTCCACTGCTGCCTGTTCGGATGATGAGACCAATTACATCACTCCGGAAAAGAAATATCCGCTCACTGCTTTTGCCGTAGCAGTAAATAATGTGTCAGCGAATACGACTTCCTATTATCATGGGAAGATAGACCAGACAACCCACAGAGTGGAAATCGGTACGATCGAGGATGCCAATACCATCACCGGCGTAGACTATACGCTAATGAGCGATGGAGCCACCATCTCACCGGACCCGGCAACATTTGTACACAACTGGAAAAAAGAGCAGACAGTGACCGTCACCACCGAAGACAATCAAACAACGACCTATACTATCGTACTGACCAAGTTTGACGACACCATGAAGGACGTTCTCTTCATGGACGAGTTCGATGTAGACGGCAATCCGGACCCGACCAAATGGGTACTCTGCCAGAAAGCAGGCTCCGACTGGAACGACGAAATGTCCGAAAGTTATGACCAGGCTTACGTAAAAGACGGCAGACTTATACTGAAAGCCGAAAAAATAGGTGATGAATACAAAGCCGGCGGTATCGAAACGCAAGGTAAGTTTGACTTCACCTTCGGACGGGTGGAAGTAAAAGCCAAAATCACCAGTTACCCCAATGGCGCATTCCCCGCTATCTGGATGATGCCGAAGAAATATATCTATGACGGATGGCCGAATTGCGGAGAAATCGATATCATGGAACATGTGAAACAGGAATCCGCGATCCATCATACGATACATACTCACTACACGTATGATTTGAACATCAAAGATCCGTCCAACACCGCACAAGTAACTTGCAATTATCAGGACTGGAACATCTACGCTTTAGAATGGAGCGAAGACAAACTGACTTTCTTCGTCAATGGACAGGAGACTTTCTCTTATTCAAACCTGAAACTGGAGAATGAAGCAGAAATGAAGCAATGGCCGTTCACAAAAGATTCTTCATTCTATCTCATCCTGAACATGGGATTAGGAGGAGACAGACCGGGCTCATGGGCAGGTCCTATCGATGATGCCAACTTACCTGCCATCATGGAAATTGACTGGGTAAAAATAACCAAGTTAGATAAATAGGTTTTAAGGTAGGAGCCAAGGTTTTTAGGAACTTCTAAAGAAGGAGGAATGGAAGTATAGAGACTATTCAAAACTTTCATTCCTCTATTTGTTTTCGGGTATTAAATCTTTTTTACTTATTAAACATGAAACATTTATTATACGCATTATTAACGGCTGTAAGCATTTTATTCACTAGTTGCGGACCCTCTTCCAATACCAACACCCCACAGGAGCCCAATGTGCCTCAACCGCAGCCTCAGCCCCAACCGGAAGTCACCCAGAAAGTAGTTATCGGTTACCTTGCGCTTGACGACTGGGAGTTTGAAAATTTATTTCCTACGATAGAATGGAAATATCTGACGCATATCAATGCCAGCTTTGCAAGGGTAAAAGCAGACGGCACTCTAAACATTAATCCTGTCCGGAAGAGAATTGAAAGTGTACGTGAAACGGCTCACAAGCATAATGTCAAGATTCTGATATCTTTGGCTAAGAACAGTCCGGGAGAATTCACTACCGCCATCAATGATCCGAAAGCCAGAAAAGAACTGATACAGCAGATTATTGCATTCACTAAAGAATATAAACTGGACGGCTTCGACATCGATTATGAGGAATATGACAACTGGGATAAGAATTTCCCCTCATTATTGGTTTTTGCCAGAGGTTTATACCTGGCAAAAGAGAAAAATATGCTGATGACCTGTGCCGTCAACAGCCGCTGGCTTAATTACGGAACCGAATGGGAGCAATACTTCGACTATATCAACCTGATGAGTTATGACCGGGGAGCGTTTACCGATAAACCGGTCCAGCATGCTTCATACGATGACTTTGTGAAAGACCTCAAATACTGGAATGAACAATGTCGGGCATCCAAAAGTAAAATAGTGGGAGGACTTCCTTTTTATGGATATTCCTGGGAGGAAAGTCTGCAAGGCGCAGTGGATGACGTTCGTGGAATCCGCTATAGCGGCATACTCAAACATCTTGGAAATGAAGCAGCGGACAAGGATAATATAGGCAAGACTTATTATAACGGCCGCCCTACTATAGCCAACAAATGTAAGTTCATCAAAGAAAACGACTATGCCGGCGTGATGATCTGGCAATTATTTCAAGATGCCCACAATGATAACTATGACTTAAAGCTCATAAACGTTGTAGGCAGAGAAATGATGGAATAGACGAGATATATCGCTTTCTCTTATGCAGAAGACCCTATCCTGTTGTGCTTTTCACCTATTGTTATCAGATTTTTAATAGGAGATCTTCATCGTTCCACTCGAGTGATCTGATCTCATCACTAGAGTGAACAGATTTCTCCACTCTAGTGGCAAGATCGTTTCACCCGGGTGGAACGATGAAGATGTCGGTAAGAAAACATAAGTATATAGGCTTGATATGGCAAAGATATAAGGTATCCGAGCTACAAAGTACCTGTTATTTGAAACTGACATATGAGATATTAACCCTCAAAAGGTAGACAGTTTTACCTACTTACGCAAGGAAAGGGAATGAGAGATGAGCAAAAAAGGAGGAGAGATAAGCTAAATTGAAGGCATTTTGCGTAGAAAACAATGAGAGATACCTTATAGAAGAAGTATCTCTCATTGTATATCACACTGATTATATGCTATTTACCTCATATAGAATGAGAGTATGAGACTAATATTTATTTTTTTATTTCTAGTATATGTTCCTAAGTCCAAGTTATCAATGCGATTTACTTATCCTGCTTCCTATAAGCGGAAGGAATCTCTCCTTTAATAGACTTGAAAACCTTACTGAAATAACGCAAAGAAGAGAAGCCGACCACTTCGGAGATTTCAGTAATGTTCATGGTAGTAGTAGTAAGTAACACGATTGACTGCTCAATGCGCTGCTTATTCACATAGTCTACAATCCCCATACCCGTGATGGCCTTCACTTTATTGAATAATAACGAACGACTGATACACATATTAGTAGCTATAAACGCAACATCCAGATCCGGATTACTCATATTATCCGCAATCAATGTATTCAATTTCAGCAGGAAAGTCTCATCCGCATTACTAAAGCTCACTTCCTTATGCGTCAAGAGCTTATCATCTTTATATCTTGCCCGTATCTGTTCGCGCTGCCTCAACTGATTATGAATCAATGCCAGCAATCCGTCTATTTCGAAAGGTTTCGGCAAAAAGGCGTCCGCTCCAGTCTTATAACCGGTATACATATTCTGAGAATTATGATAGGCGGTCAATAAGACAAAAGGAATATGGCTGATATCCAGATTAGTCTTCACTTCCCGGCAAAGTTCAAACCCATTCATCCGGGGCATCATGACATCACTGATGATAATATCCGGCAATCGGTCTTTGATCTGTTCTAATCCCTCTTTCCCATCCTTGGCAACATATACACGGGCAAAATAATTACTCAGCGTTTCTTTCAGATAACTTCGCAGTTCGGGAGTATCTTCGACCACCATCACTGAATATTTTTTCAGGAAGGTATAATCGATTCTATCCGGTTCATTCACTTCCACGCCTGTAGCTGCTTCCACAGAAGCCGGTTCCAGCTGTCCGCAAGTATCCGTGAATAAGGGTAGTTCAAAATAAAAGATTGCCCCTTTTCCCGCTGCATTCGAAGCGCCCACTCTTCCTTTATGGTGTGTGATGAGACTCTTCGCATAGGATAATCCGATGCCGCTTCCTCCTTTTTCATGTCCCCCCTGATAGAAACTGGAGAAAAGAGAGTCTGTGTCTACCATATTCAGTCCCATCCCTTCATCCCTGACAGAGATCCGAACCCAGTCTTTCTCTTGTGACAAGGTGGTAATCAGTGTAGTAGTGGTACCCGATTCGCTAAACTTCAACGCATTCATCAGGAAGTTGGAAAGAACGAACTCGCACTTATTCTGATCGAATGGTACCTCTTTTATCTGTTCGTCCAACTCATATTCGAGTCTGATACCTTTCACATGAAACTCATTGATGAACTTATCTCCCACAGAGCACACCCACTCATTCAAAGGATGCGGCAATATATGCAGCATATCTTTTCCTTCTTCCAGTTTCCTTACATCGAGTACCATATCGATGATACTCTTCATCTGGTATGCCTGCTTATAGATCGGGACCAACAACTTTTCCACATCCTGCTTGTCCGACTCCTTATTGATAATACGCTTCAATGGTGCACAAATCAGTGTAAGAGGAGTGCGAAGTTCATGACTGATGTTCGTCAGGAAATTAATCTTTTCTTCATACATCTTATTTTTCAGACGCATAATCTCCCGCTTCTGTTTGGCTTTCTTCTTGCGATAGAAGTAGTAGACAATGCTATAAGCCACTGCTCCCAACAATATATATAATCCCACATAGAACCAACCGGTCTTCCACCAAGGCGGAGTAACCACAACATGCAGAATGGGTTGTTTCATACTCCACCCTCCGTCACGGGTATAATAAGAAGCGGTAATCGTATACTCCCCTATCGGCAGATAATTGATAACCAAAGAGTTTGAATTGGAACTCGCCAATTCCTGATCGAGCCCCTCTATATTGAAACGAAAGAAATTCTTGCGGAACACATCGCTTTCATTCAGCAGAACTTTCAGTTGCAGGGAAGAAAAGTTCCAGGGAATCTGAATTGTTTCAGCCGCTTCCTGCGGCTCTTCGGATAACGAGACAGGCAGACCGTTTAATAATACATCCAGCAGTTCGACCGTATAATCCTCATCTGTATCAAAATGAACGGCAGAGTTTATCACCGTCATGCCTGTAGTTCCACCGACAAAAACATCTCCGTTTTTGGCCAGAAGAGTAGCATGAAAGATGTATTCGTTAGGCAAGACTCCATCTACCTCCTCCAAGGTAGTAAAATTATGGGTACGGGAAGAATAAACAAATAAATGACGTCTCGTTCCTATCCAGATTCGATATTGATTATCGGCAACAACAGAAGCTACATCCTGAAACAGGCTTGTATTTATCAGTTCACTCTTCCCTGTCCGTGGATCATAACGTACCAAACCTTCGGTAGAAGCCAGCCAAAAAATACCATCCTGATCCATAGAGGCGTCATTGATAGTGTATTGTCCTTGATAAATCGTCCGGAAAGTCCCTTCCGAAGAATCATACTCACAAATATTCTTCAGATCGGAAAGGTATGTCTTTGCACCTTTCGTAGCTATTATCAGTGGAGAATGACGCTCGTACTCTTCTCCCATAGTAGCCACTATATCAAACTTACGGGTGACCATATCATATATAAAAATATGCTGGGCACTGAAAAGAATTTTAGTCTTCGTTATCCGCTGGATATTGACAGAAAAACCATTGATACAGGTCTGATCATTCATTTCCTTGTCAATCAGCACAAAGGGACGTATCTGCCCCGTTTGCTTATGAAAGATAAAGAGTCCTTTATTAAAGGAGAAGAACAACAGTTCGTCAGGAGTATATTCCACAATGGAAACAACTTTCTCATATTTGGTGGCAGGATAATGTTTGAAGGTACCCGATACCGGATCAAACCGGTTGATACCTCCCCCATCGGTCCCCACCCAGACTATTCCGTCACTATCCTGAAAGAAACTATTAATAGTCTGGTTGCTTAATCCGTACAGATTGCCAAAAGGAACGTTCTGATAAGAACAGGCATACACATTCTTTATACCAATCAACCCTCTTCTGATACTGCCTGCCCACATATTATTGGCCGGGTCCAGATAGAGGCGGTATATAGTATTGGCTGGAAAGGAATGAACATCATCCTGTTTTTGTTGAATATTAGTAAATGAGAAATCATCTAAAGAGATTATATTGATTCCACCACCATCAGTGGCTACCCAAAGCTGATTATCTCTCTCCATGATATCATGAATGACATCATACGTCAAAGGAGAATTTGACGCCGTAAAGTGTTTTATCAACTGGTCTCCCTGATAGCAATACAGTCCGTTACCATAAACACTTACCCACAGACGCTTGTAGGAGTCCAGATAGATACTGGTATAGTTATTTTCTGTAAACGACTCTATTTTCTTCACTTCATACGTCTTCATATTGAAGGAATATATGCCGTGCCAACGTGAATTGAGCAGGATATTCTCTTCATCATAACGTATCATCTGCCAAAAGGGATTGTAATAAACAGGGTCTTGCGCATAATACAAAGGTTCCAGCTTATTAGTGGCATAGACATATTTGTATATAGCTCCTGATCCTCCCAGTAAGATTCCTCCTTCAACCAATAAATAGGAAGCAACATAGATCGGTTTACCATTATTCGATAAAGTTCTGAAACTATCACTCCCTCTGTCGTAAAGGCAAATGCCATTCATCGTAGCTACCCATAGATTGCATAAAGAGTCCTCGGCGATAAAAGTGATATTGTTGGAAGGGAGCGTTCTTTCATCTCCCGGCCGATGCAGATATTGCTTCAGATGGTCACGGTCATAACAATTCAAACCGGATTCCGTACCAATCCAAAGATACCCCCGATGATCATTCAGAACACATTGTACTTTCGACTGTGAGAGTCCTTCCTTTATTCCGAGTTGTTTGTAATAATAATAAGGAGACTGGCTCAATATAGGTTGTGCAATACCTACAAAGAAAAACAATAGATATATTTTAAATAGAATCTTTCTCATAAATAGCCACATAATACTGTACAAAGGTGTAAATATAGGAAATTCTATTTAAATAAAACTGTTTTATATTAATTTCCCCTTAATTATAGAACATTTCTTTAATAATACTTGCACATACAAAAGAAATGCAGATTTACTCAAAACCTATTTTTTTCCAAAAAAATATTAGTTTCTCCTTATATTATAAGGTAGGGCGAATCTTTTTTTTTACTTTTGCCCCGAAATATTATGGTACAAGCCATTATAAAAGAAAGAATTATGCAAAAAAACCTTGTCATTGTCGAGTCTCCGGCAAAAGCAAAAACGATTGAAAAATTTCTCGGGAAAGATTTCAAAGTCCTTTCTAGTTACGGACATATACGTGATCTGAAGAAGAAAGAATTCAGTATCGACGTAGATAAGAATTTTAAACCCGATTATGAAATTCCGGCAGACAAAAAGGCTTTGGTCAGCACGCTGAAAGCAGAAGCTAAAGAGGCAGAAACCGTATGGCTCGCATCCGATGAGGACCGCGAGGGAGAAGCTATTGCCTGGCATCTGTATGAAGTATTAAAACTAAAACCGGAAAACACAAAGCGAATCGTATTTCACGAAATTACCAAAGGTGCTATTTTAAAAGCAATCGAGCAACCACGCAATATCGACCTCAACCTCGTAAATGCACAGCAGGCACGACGAATCCTGGATAGAATTGTAGGTTTTGAATTGTCTCCTGTACTTTGGAGAAAAGTTAAACCATCTCTGTCGGCAGGCCGCGTACAGTCGGTAGCTGTCCGCCTGATCGTGGAACGTGAACGCGAGATCAACGAATTTGTGTCGGAAGCCGCTTACCGTGTCATTGCCAATTTCATACTTCCTGACGGAACAACGATCCTGAAAGCGGAATTGAGCAAGCGGCTGAAGGATAAAAAAGAGGTGACCACCCGGGTCGCATTTTGCTTCCCGGATGTCTAAGACACGATTTTTTTACCTACTCCCTTTTAAAATCACTTAGTGCTATTTGCCGTTATTTCCTACCTCTTTATCTGTATTATTTTGTGTTAGTTCGTGTTATTTAAGCTTAAAAGGGATTCAATAACACAAAATAAGCCTTTGACAAAAGGCCATTTTTGACCACCTTTTGCAATCACTTTTCTGTTTCATACTTTCGGATCATGCCCTTTTATATGACAAAATTTGATATTTTTGTAAAAAACAGGTTTTTATGCAATCTGTCAGTTATCTAATAATACTTCTTATGGTTGCAGTTCGCTTTCCAGACGGCTATTGCTGGTATTTTCTATTGCACCTGTTCACTCATCATAAAAAGTATCTTGTAAAGGAATTCCATTAATGTTAAGATAGAATCAGATAAAAGTACTTTCACATTCATCAATCGAAAATGCCAGGAGGTGATTGCTGTAAATGGCTGATGTAAACACCCTATTGAACAGTGATTTAGAGTCACGCTACGAAAAATACAAAGGCATTATTAAGAATTTTACACTCATGAGTGATATATTTATGCGAAACGTGTTCAAGAAAAGAGAATGTCTGGAATATGTTTTGCAGGTCATTATGGAGAAACAAGATTTACACGTGATTGATCAGATAATCCAAAAAGATTATAAAAATTTGCAGGGACGCTCCGCAGTAATGGACTGCGTTGCCAAGGATTCCACAGGCAAACAATTTGATGTGGAAATCCAGCAGGATAATGAAGAAGCTTCCCCCAAAAGAGCCCGGTACCATAGTGGACTGATGGATATGAATACCTTAAATCCCGGACAGGATTTTGAGGAACTGCCGGAAAGCTATGTGATTTTTATTACCAGGGACGATATTCTTGGATATGGACTTCCCATTTACCACATTGACCGGCAAATCAAAGAATTAAATGAAGCTTTTCAAGATGAAGCACATATCATATATGTAAATTCCAGGAAACAGGAAAATACAGGAGGGATGGATGATGATTCCAGCTTTCCTGTATTTTTTGTGGTGTTAAAGATT
>ENA-ORNB01001544-ORNB01001544.1-human-gut-metagenome-genome-assembly--contig:-NODE-1544-length-15964-cov-3.664970_pt1 | contig 15964 bp, 15 predicted proteins | sample MGYA00242112_ERZ509016 | MGnify/ENA primary metagenome ERZ509016 (study PRJEB26280, sample SAMEA2338705) | human gut metagenome | biome: human gut; feature: human-associated habitat; material: faeces...
CCTCTCTTTATCTTGTGCTAAAATCGAACGGCCCTCACCGCTCGAAAAACCCTCCTGTAAAGTTCGGCTTTTCGCTCAAAACCGTTCCCGCAACTATCGCCAAAAAGTTACCGCCACAACGCTGTTTCAAACCGCTTCTTATTCCGATTTTCAACTTCTCCTACAAACGCCCCACGTTTGCTTTCGTAGGCGAAAGCGGGTACACACTCGCCTTCGCCAACAGGATCGCACACAGCGGCTCACACGCCGAAACACGGGCCATCCCTCCCCTCCGGCCACTGTGAGGCTTGTGCCGCCAGTGAGATTGCTCTGTAATACCACTCGATTCCACCGCGCTTTTATATACATACATTTCCCGGTTCTCTGTGAACCCCCACTATCAGCAACAGCTCTATCTCAGACCACCTCTCGTCGCGTTTTCAACTTCTCGCACAAACGGCCCACGGTCGCTTTTACAGGCGAAAGCGGGTACACACTCGGCTTTGCTCAAAGGATCGCACACAAGCGCTTACACGCCGAAACACGGGTATTTCAGATGGGGGTGGTATCATTACCCTCGGAGCGTTTCACACGGTTCGGAAACCCTGCGTGGCCGGGTATCAGAACGGCAAACTTTGCCGCCCGCGAACAGGAACAGGCGCAGGTCATTACCAGCCTTACGCTGCAAAATGAGTGGCTGCTGGAGCAGGCGTTTGCGGAACTGGCGCCGGAGGAACGATATGAAAAGCGGCTGGAGCAGGAGAAAGGCTTTGTGCTGCACGATGAATGATATTATGGAGTTTATTGATGAGTAGTCTTGTTCAGGAAGAATATGCCAAGGAAAGGAGGACGAGGAGAATGGAAGATTTTCAGAATTCATCTTCTATTGATATTTCCGAAAACGAAATCCTGAAATATGGAGATTCAATACTTAACATTCTTCTTTTTGATAGGACTACTCGGCGTAATATTATATGGGGAACTTCGGATTATGAGTCATTGGGCAATGCATATAGATCTCAATTTCCAATTACAATAAACTTAATAACTGGTGATAATAAAGATATCATCCAGCCAAGAATATACAAAGAGAAAGTCAGTCAATTCATCCGTACTAAGGATACCACACTACAACTGCACTCTATTGAAAGCACAGTTGTAGTGTGGTTGTCTTTTCTGTGTTAACGCATGGCCAGTGTCACTTCACCTTTTGCTGCCAATTCACCATGATTGAAAATCTCAGCAATACACGTAGCGATTGCCTTTTCTGCTCTTTCACATGCTAGTCTTGCATGAATTTCAATAGTATCTCCTGGTAAAATTTTCCGCAAAAAACTCACATGATCAATTCCTAAAAATAACGGCGTTTTTCCAGCATAGCGCTCTGTGGACAGCAATAAGATATCTGCGGTCTGCGCCATACATTCTACTGAATACACTCCTGGCAACACCGGCTCTCCCGGGAAATGTCCTTTAAAAATTTCCCTATCTGGATCAACGAAGAATGTGCTGCAAATCGACTCTCCTGGAGCCAATTCTTCTACCGTTGTTACAAGCAACATAGGATTACGATGGGGAATCACTGTTTTAATCATTTCCAAATCCATTTTCATATAGAACAATTCCTCCCTTCATTGATATTGAGCAACGCCTTTCGCATCCAATGTGCACAGTCAGCCCCATAGCTTATTAAGTCCTTTTTCTCAGCTTCTACACTTATACCACCCGAATAGCCCGCAGTGGCCGCATTTAGTAGCAATTTATGCATCATTGGCACATCCTGCTCTCTCATGAATCCTCGTGCATGATTTTTCAAATCTGTGGAAATATGCAGATGGTTCACATAAGGCATCACATAGTCAAATCCATAGAGATCCTCCCCCATCACTTCAGCATGGTAATAATCCAGCACGATTTTTAGATTAGGTAAACTCAATGACTGCACTAGCCTTAGCACATCTGCTGTTCTTGTTAAATAGTTGCATAACCCGGAATGTACGGCTTCCAGCAAAATAGTGATTCCGCTTTTTTCAGTAATCTGACAGAGATATCTTAGGAAATCTGCCATATCCCTGTCTGCTTGCTCTTTACTATAATGGTATGGCAATATACGAGCGGCAGGCGCTCCAATACCTATTGTAGATATTCCCAGTGCAATACCACGCTGGCAAACTTTACGTGCATAGGCTTGACAAAGTTCACTATTGCTGCCAACCCCAACAATTGGATATTTCTCAGAGCAATAATCATTAAATCCACGGCAGGGAACTCCCACTTTACCATATAAGCTAAGAAAATCAGAGAATTCCGACTCCGTCAGTTCCATAAGTTGACGAGCTGAAAGTTCCACATAGTCATAGCCCATTTGAGAGATGGCTAAATAGGTATCTGTATGTCCGCAACACCCAATGTCAATCATATGTTCATCACCATATTCATCAGAAAGAGACTTTGCTGGCACCCTTCAATTTAAGCATTTCACGAGCTTCATCTGCATTTGCAATTTCAAAATCCAAACACTCTAAAATGTGCTTAATTTTGATCACCTGTGCAGCACAATCCTGAGCCAATTCCCCATTGGGTTTAATATAGAGACTGTCCTCCATCCCCACGCGAACATTTCCTCCATTCAAGGCCATAAATGTTGCAATACGGAACATTCTACGTCCAGGGGCTACCGTACTGTATTGGATATTATCACCAAGCAATTTTTTGGCCTGATCGATTAGATACATAACATTCTCATTACTTGCAGGATAGCCGCCCATAACGCCAGGCACGAATTGGATGTAAATAGGATCTGGAAGCAGCCCCTCTTTTTTGAAGTAAGCCAAATTGTTCAATTGTCCTAAATCAAAAACTTCATATTCCGGCAGCGTTCCACTAGCCACCATAGTCCTCAAGCAATATTCAATATCTTTAAAAGTATTTTTAAAAACATTGTCATAGGTTCGAGTTACATACTCTCGTTCCCAATCATACTTTGTATGTTCTACGCCATTAAGCAACTTATGATAGGAAAAATTCATGGAACCGCCATTTGCTGAAGCCATCTCAGGCTTGAAATAGTCAATTACCGAAAAACGCTCCTCTGTTGACATTCCATTAGCGCCACCGGTTGTAATGCCGATAACTGCATTAGGGCACCGCTTTTTTATTGCGGAAAGAATATATCCAAAAGTTTCAAAATCTCCGACTGGCTTTCCTTCTTGATTGCGGGCATGGATATGAAGGATTGCTGCGCCCGCATGGTAAGCATCCACAGCTTGTTGAACAATCTGATCCGGTGTTGCCGGAAAATATGGTGAAAGACTGGGTGTATGAATTGCACCTGTAACCGCACATGAAATAATAACTTTCTTCTGTTGTTTTACCGCCATAATGTGTACTCCTTCATTTCTTAATATAGCCAATATGTAAACCCAATCAATATCACAGATTTATCACCTACGCATATCAATCGAAGTTATCTAAAATGGCGCCGAGGTTGGCGGAGGAGACCATGGCGCGGTAGCGTTTGAGGTAGCCGGAGACCTGCTTAGGAGGCTGGGGCACCGTCTCCGTCTTTCGTTTTGCGATTTCCTCCTCGGAAACCAGCAGCCGGATGGAGTGATTGGGGATGTCAATGGCAATTTGATCTCCATCCCGGACGTAGGCCAGCAGGCCGCCGGCTGCCGCCTCCGGAGAGATGTGGCCGATGGAGGCCCCCCGGCTGACGCCGGAGAACCGGCCGTCGGTGATGAGGGCGCAGGTGGAATCCAGTCCCATGCCGGCAATGGCGCCGGTGGGGGTCAGCATCTCCCGCATACCCGGGCCGCCCTTGGGGCCCTCGTACCGGACCACCACTACGTCGCCGGAGACCACCTTCCCGGCGTACAGCCCGGCGCAGCAGTCCTCCTCGCTGTCAAAGCACTTGGCGGGGCCGGTGTGGACCATCATCTCCGGCAGCACCGCACCCTTTTTCACCACCGCGCCGTCGGGAGCCAGATTGCCGTACAGGATGGCGAGACCGCCGGTCTGGGAGTAGGCGTGGGCCCGGTCCCGGATCACGTCCGCATCCTTGATCTCCGCCCTGGCGATGCGGTCCGCCCAGGTGCCGTCCACGGTGCGGGCGGTGGGGTCAATGAGTCCCAGCTCGTCCAGCCGCTTCATCACGGCGCTGAGCCCGCCGGCGTTGTTCAGGTCCACCAGACAGTGGACGCCTGCTGGATTCAGCTTCACCAGATGGGGCACGGCGTCGGAAATGGCGTTGACGCCCCGCAGGTCGAAGGGGATCCCCGCCTCATGGCAGATGGCGGGCAGGTGCAGCATGGTGTTGGTGGAGCAGCCCAGGGCCATGTCTGCGGCTAGGCCGTTTCTGATGGCCTTTTCCGTGATGATGTCCCGGGGGCGGATGTTCTCCCGCACCAGGTCCATCACCCGCATACCGGCGTGCTTGGCCAGAAGGATCCGCTGGCTTTCCACGGCGGGGATGGTGCCGTTGCCGGGGAGGCCCATGCCCAGCAGCTCCGTCATGCAGTTCATGGAGTTGGCGGTGAACATACCGGCGCAGGAGCCGCAGCCGGGGCAGGCGTGCTCCACGATGTCCTGGGCCTCCTCCTCCGTCATCTTCCCGGTGCGGACGGCGCCGGGGGCCTCGAAGGCGTCCGTCAGGGCCACCTTTTTTCCGTTGGCACGGCCCGGCAGCATGGGGCCGCCGGAGCAGAAGATAGCCGGGAGATCCAGCCGCAGGGCGGCCATCAGCATACCGGGCACGATCTTGTCGCAGTTGGGGATGAACACCAGGCCGTCAAAGGGGTGGGCATTGGCCATGATCTCCACGGAGTCGGCAATGTGCTCCCGGGAGGGCAGGGAGTAGAACATGCCCTCGTGGTTCATGGCGATGCCGTCGCAGACGCCGATGGCCGGGAACTCGATGGGGGTGCCGCCGGCCATGCGGATGCCGGCCTTCACCGCCTCGGCGATCTGGTCCAGGTGCATGTGGCCGGGAATGATCTCATTTTTGGCGCTGACCACGCCGATGATAGGCCGGTCCAGTTCCTCCTGGGTCAGGCCCAGGGCCCGGAACAGGGCGCGATGGGGAATGCGGTCTACGCCGCTTTTCATCAGGTCACTTCTCATGCTCCGCTCCTCACTTCTTGTTGAAATACAAAACCTTGGCCAGCTCGATGTACATGCGGTCCCGGTCCTGGATGGCCTGGTCCGCCTTGTCGCCGGAGTAATCGTAGAAGCCCTGGCCGCTCTTGACGCCCAGCTTTCCTTCCTCCACCATCTTCTTCAGGACGGGGCTTTCCTCCTTTTCATCCGCCAGATCTGCGTTGAGGTAGCTGGTGATGTGGTCGAAGGTGTGGATGCCGCCATGGTCCGCAATGCCGAAGGGGCCCAGGACCGCGTACCGCAGGCCCATACCGGCCTTCAGGACGGTGTCCACGTCCTCATAGGTGGCGGCGCCCATGGCTACGATGTGCAGCGCCTCCCGGAGGACGGCGAACTGGATGAAGCCGTTGATATCCCCCACCACCACGGGCTGCTTCCCCAGGCCCTTCACCAACTCCCGCATTTTCTGGACGTTTTCCGGGCTGGTTTTGGCGCCGGCGATGATCTCGCACAGGGGCAGCAGGTGCGGGGGGTTCAGCCAGTGCTGGCCCATGAAGCGCTCGGGGTATTTGCAGGCTTCGGCAATCTCCGTGATGTGGAGGCCGGAGGTGTTGGTGCACAGGAGGGCCTCCTTGGGGGCGATCTCGCTGATCTCCCGGAAGAAGCCCTGCTTGATGTCCATGCGCTCTACGGTAGATTCCACCACCAGACAACAGTCCCGGAAGACCTCCTTATCCTGAGTGAAATGGATGCGGGCCACGGCGGCGTCGGATTCGGCCTGGGTGATGAGGCCCTCCTTCACCATGGTCTCCTGATTCAGAGCGATAAGGTGCTTGCCGTTTTCGATACCGGCCTCAAAGGCATCATAGCCCCAAGTCTCATACCCCGCCAGCGCGTATACCTGGCACAAGGACGCACCCATGATGCCCGTCCCCGCCATCACTACTTTATTGTTGTTCATTGCCTTACCTCCTACAACTCTACTATTTTCTAATATGGAATTACAGAAATAAATTTATCTTTCAAAATGCATTATCTCAACTCTTTAGGACAACTCTTGAAAAAATTCTATTAACTCTCCCGCTACTCCTTTTACAAAGCCAATATAAACTTTATATGGAACTTTCCCGCAGAATATATGCTCCGTAGGCTCCATGACCACTTGATACCCTTTCGACGCTAGGATTCTTAATATTTCGTCAACATCCTCGACTTCAAATGCCATATGATTTAGTGGTCCTGATCCGCAAGTCACATTTTCGTCAATCAAAATCTCTATGATCAAATTTCCGCATGACAAAAAGGTTGCTCCATCTTGCACACGAATTATTTGAAGCTCCAATTCTTTTTGATAAAAATGAACCACATCCCAATATTGCTTTTCTCCTACTTTTAGAGACAAATGATGCATCCCTCTTATGTTCTTCATTTCATTTCCCTTTTGATAAAATTTTCTATAAGCCTTGCCAAAATGTGCGGTTTGTGATACCATTAAATGACTAATTCGTCTATTACATAAATGAGGATTGTTTCATGCAAGAACAACGAATTACAATTTTAGACGTTGCCAGAGACGCGCAGGTTTCACCTGCTACGGTCTCTAGAGTTCTCAATGGAAATACTCGCGTAGATATAGACTTAAAAGATCGTGTTTTGCAGTCGGTTCACAAACTCTCTTATATTCCAAATGCTAATGCACAAAGTCTAATTACACATAACACTTATGAAATAGGCTTTCTTGTATCCGACATTTCTAACTTTTACTATGGAACCATTGCCAGAGCTGTTGAAAATATTGTTAACCCCCAAAAATACAACCTAATTCTATGTAGTACGGACGAACAGAAAAATCGAGAATATGATTACCTCAAAACCATGATGCGTCGGAATGTAGATGCTCTCATCCTTAACACTACATGTCTTAATAACAAGCTTGTAGTAGACATGAGCAAATCAATCCCCATAGTGTTAATGAACCGTGTTATTGACGCACCTGACTTTCATGGTGATATAGTGGACACGGATGGTTACAATGGTTGCAAGCTGCTGACTTATGAACTTTTGCGAGCCGGCCACCGAAAGATCTACTGCATTTATGGCCCAGATATCTACTTAAATTCTAAGGATCGTTTTCGCGGTTTTGCGGATGCTATGGCAGAACATGGAATTACAGTTTCTTCCGATTACCCATATCTGTTCAATGGGCAATACACAGAATATGGTGGAAAATGTGCCGTTGAAAACCTTTTCACATATTCCGATCCTCCTACTGCCATTCTTTCCTTAAATAATATGTCCACTTTAGGTGTGATGCAGCAGCTTTCACATTATCACATTAACATTCCGGAGGACATCTCTTTAGCAGGACACGATTATTTATACAATATGAATCTTTTTAAAGTACAACCTGTCAGTGCTCTGTATGATTTAGATGCCATCTCTCGTTGTGCTGGAAATGCAGTATTAGAACGTATTCACAATCCAGACATACCTATACGGCGCTATATCTTTTCTCCTCAAATTTCAGAAGGCAATTCAATTGCCCCGCCTTCTCCCTTGTTGGCTCAAAAACTGAACGCAGCCATCAAATTGCAGAAAAATCACATATGAAATCCTTTTAAGCTATAAGTATAATGGATTCTCATAATTGGTCTTTACGGCAACAGAAACGTTACCGTAAAGACCAATTATACGCATTTAATAGGGCAGATTATTCTTTCGTTTCATAGGGTGCAAAATGGTTTCCATCAGCTTCAGGATCATACGCACGCACGAAATTACCACCGACAACTTCGACAATCAAAACTTCGACCGTCGCCAAAGAGGGACTTTCCCCCGCAATCATATGTCCCCCATAAAAGACACCATCATCACCGCACATACTGGCATGAATATGCAGTCCGCCTTCACAAATCAAGCCCATGGCATTGCACAACTCAACGGGAAATTCTCGATTATTAGCCGGACCATAGCCAGCCCCCAACTTGGCATCGTTTTTTTCCAGATAATAATAACTGGTCTTTTGCAAACTGCCAATCATAGACACCCAACCGCTCTGAATATTCTTTTCCTTCAGAATCTTAGTAATTCCTTCGCATACATCAGTTCCAGGTAGAATTCTTGCCAAAACAATACGTCCAATTTGGCCTTCAGAATACGCAACTCTTACTTCATTACTCATGTTCATTTTCTCCTTTTGTTTATCAATTGAGTTAATATCTACTCCCCAAGCTAGGGAACACGCACAATTACATAATATCCATTAACCAAATCACCGCTAAAACTGTCCAACTCACAGTTAACCCCACATCCCTCATCAAATGCACTGCGTAACCTTGAAATCCCTTCTTATAAATTTCATAACCAGCAGATAACCCGATCATTCCATAAATACAAATAGATGTTCCAATCAGATGCAATAATTGATAGGAGGAAAAATATGCAGTCATCAGAATAATCGCACCAACAATTCCAAATAGTTTATAAATGCATTGCATTTTTTTCGGCATCTCAACTCGTCTAACAGTTGAAAATAGAGATTCCTGAAGTTCAGACATGTGTTAAGCTCCTTTTATTAACTTAGCCCCCTAAGGCAGTGGACAGCCAGGGGACGCAGGTTATAAGAATCAAGGTAATCCCCAATGGCAAATAAAAAGGTGCAGTACCCTTAACTGTGTCCTCAAAGCTGATTTTAGCCACGCGGGCCGTGGCATACAAGCACATACCAACAGGAGGCGTAAGCAGTCCGATCATTAAATTGAACACCATAATCAAACCGAAATGCACAGGATTGACCCCGAATTGAATTGCTGCTGGCAACAAGATTGGTGCCAAAATCATAATCGCTGCATTGGTTTCCATAAAGCATCCCACAAATAGCAGAAACACGTTAATCAGCAGCAAAAACACCCACTTACTATTACTAACAGACAAGAAAAAGTGCAGTACCATAGACGGAATTTGGTATTTTGTAATCATGTAACCGTAGATTGTAGATGCTGCAACCACTAACATAATCGCAGCTGTTTCCTTACAGCATCCTTTGAATACATTAACAATATCTTTAAAGTTCAGTTCGCGGTATATAACGGTAGTTAGAATAATTGCATACAAAGAAGCTACAGCAGCGGCTTCAGTTGCAGTAAAAACACCCGAAAGCATGCCCCCAATAAGGATAATAGGCGTCATCAGAGACATAAAAGAATGTTTGAAAAGGTCCCATAGTTCTTTAGCAGAAGGAAATTTTCTGCGGGGATACTTCCGCTTAATGGCCATCCACGCTACCATTAATCCGAGACAAATACCGCATGCTACACCGGGTAAAATCCCGCCCACAAGAAGTTTGGCAATGGACACCCCTGCTACACTTCCATATACCACCAAAGGGATGCTGGGTGGAATAATGGGGCCAATCGTTGAACTAGCGGCGGTAATACCAGCACTAAATTTAGAATCAAAGCCTTCCTTTTTCATCGCCTCAATTTCAATCGTGCCTAATCCTGCAGCATCCGCCACTGCAGAACCACTCATGCCCGCAAATACAATAGATGCTAAAATATTCACTTGTCCCAAGCCGCCAGGAATCCACCCAACTAATGCATTACAAAATTTGAAGATGCGATCCGTAATGCTGCCCACATTCATCAAACTGCCAGATAGCAAAAACAGTGGAATCGCCAATAATGTAAAGCTATTAACACCAGTAGCCATCTTTGTAGCCAACGTCTGCATGCTGGAGATAGTAAAATTCCCACTATATAGCATTCCCACCACCGCTGTAAGTCCTAAGGCATAAGGTACGGCCATGCCCAGCAGGAACAGAATCAACACGAGGCCAATAAAAATTGCAACTAACATGGTCTCTCCTCCTCAAACCTCATACTCTTCTTCTGCTTTGCGCAGGGTCTCCTTCATGCGAATTGCCCGCCGAATTACAAACAGAATACCCAGCGCAGCTCCGATAACAATTGGAATGTATTGAATATTTACTGTCAACCAAGATGTAGATGCAAAACTTACAATTGTGTGTTTACTGGCCAACTTAAAACTACCAATAGTTAAAAACGCAAGGAAAATCACTGATAAGAGAGTCAAAAGCCAATAAACTACTACTCGCAGTCTATAAGGAAATTTATCCAAAAAATACGTAACTTTCAACTGGTCATCATTGAATTCTAAAACCGGAAGCATTAAATAAACTAGCCAAATATAACCCATACGAACAAATTCCTCTGTCCATGGTGCCGAAATCTTAAGTATAAAACGAAATACTACTTGCATCACGCACAATGCAAACATAAGAAAAAGGATTATCGCAGCAGTTCCATGGAGAACCTTTTCTAACACCTTCATGGGTTCCCTCCTAAATTGGTCTAACACCAGTTATATAGATTTTACTATTAAAACTGCCGGGGAAGATACTTGCCGCGAAGTTATCTCCCCCGGCGATATTATGATAGATGGCTCAATTTAATTGACACATATAATCTTTTATCGGGTGAATCTCCATTAACCTGCCATATATGCCTCAGCATACTCTCGAGCCTCCGGCTGCAGTGTAGCAAGGACCTTATTGATTCCGTCAGCGGCGGCAGCTTGGAAAGCATCTTTATCTACATCAATAAACGTAACTGTACCATCCGCCAAAATTTCTTCTTTGCACTTCTCTGCATTCTTTACAAGTTCCTGATTAGCCCAGTCACGGGCCTCATTGAATGCATCGGTAATAAGGGACTGGTCATCAGCAGACAGGCTGTCCCAAAAATCTACGTTCACACACCAATGGTTCAAAGAATTCAAGTGCTCAGTATTCATAATATACTTGTTAACTTCATAAATCTTGTTGGCATAAATGTTGTCAATAGGATTTTCCTGAGCGTCCACAACGCCCGTCTGAAGTGCAGAATAAGTTTCTGTCCAAGCAACCACTGTGCAAGATGCCCCCATAGCGTTCCAAACAGTAACCCATTCTTTGATTTCAGGAACTCGAACTTTCAAGCCTTTGAGATCCTCAGGAGTATTAATCGGCTTAGAGGCTGTCAGTAAACGAGGTGTCCGGCGAGAATAACCCAACAGGTATACATTCCCAGTTTCCTTAATAACCTCATCGATCTTATCTCCCAATTCAGATTCCAGCAAAGCCTCTACATCCTCAACACTTTTAAACAAAAAAGGAATGATACAAGGGCTATATCCTGCGGCGATCTGACTGTTAAAACTGTCGGCAAAGTAGCAAATCTGGACTTCATTATTCCGAATTAGATCATACTGCTCAGTCTCATTTGCTAAAGTACCATCAGGCTGAAAATTAATAGTAATTCTTCCTTCCGATGCTTTTGCAACATTGTCAGCAAAACGATACCCTAGCTGGCAGGCCTGCGTAGACGAATTATCAAATGAGGTCATTAGAATCTCGATTTTCTCCGCAGAGGATGCATTAGCGTCATTGCTGTTATCAGAAGACGCAGTCTCGGTCTTACCTCCACACGCTACAAGGCTCAAGGTCATGATAGCAGCTAACATAAGCGCATAAAATTTTTTCATATTTATTCTCCTCTGTTTATTTACTCCCAGTTTCTATTCGTGTTCCTATACTCACCTGAACCATTGAAGATACAGAATTTTAGAACCTCAGGAATGTAAAGCCAAATTGGGATATTTATTCTTCACTTAGTGTAGAAAACAATTGAAAACCAAGGAACTCTTAATTGTGAGCCCTCGTTAACTCAACGCCAGTAATTTTTTCATAATACCGCATAACTGCAGCGCTATCATCATTTCCTGCGCCATTAGCCGACATATACTTCATTTCATCCATAACTAGGCTCGCAAGAGGCATTGGAACACCCAGAGCATGTCCGGTCTCCAATGCATTATTCAAATCTTTAATATGCAAATCCAGACGGAACCCCGCTTTGAAATTGCGATCCATGGCCATAGCCAGCTTGCCGTCCAAAACCTTGGATCCCGCATAACCGCCTTTAATCGCGTTATAAACCACCTCGGGTTCCACTCCTGCCTTTGCGCCCATCACAAAGGCTTCGGCCACAGCAGCAGTTTCTACGGCAATAATATGCTGATTAACCAACTTGGTAGTATTTCCCGCGCCCAATTCACCGCAATAGGTAATCGTGCTGGACATAATTTTCAAAATAGGAGTCAACTCATCAAAGAGTTCCTTTTTACCGCCGCACATTAGCGCCAAGGTCCCATTTATTGCGCCAATTTCTCCACCTGACACGGGAGATTCCAACATCGGTACGCCCGCTTCTTCGCAAGCTTTACCAACTTCTTTTGTTGCCAATGGTGCAATAGAACTCATGTCAATAATTTTCATTCCAGGATGTCGACCTTCTAAAACGCCACCAGCTCCTAAAATAACTGTTTTAACATGAGGGGAATTCGGTAGCATGGTGATAACTACCTCGCTCTTTTCTGCAACTTCTTTATTGCCATTTTCCGCAATAGCACCAGCAGCAACCAACTCTTCAACACCTTTAGGGACAACATCGTATACATGAAGTTCGTGTCCTGCTTTCAGCAGATTTTTTGCCATGGGGCGGCCCATAACACCCAGACCAATAAACCCAATTTTCATAGAAGCACACCTTTCGTTTTAATATGGATACACAAGAAAGATTTTTCTCTTTTGGGGAAAGCCGAACATGCTCGACTAATTGAACTAGCACACGCACGTTTTGAGAAAACCTTTTCTTGTATATAAAATATCATTTTTTGTAATCATTTTCAATTGTTACTATTCATTATTTTGTTTTGTAATTTTTGTGTAATATATCCAGTTCTCTTTGGAATTAACAATTTAAATTAAGAATTGTAACAACAGTTTCATAGGCATCATTAAGGGTTGAACTTGCTGGCAAAGGTTGTAAATTTTGAGCACAGAACTCCGGAATTTACATCCATCTGTATATTTCGCTCGGACGCATTCCATAGACTTTTCTCGACTGAGATCTTACGACTTTCCCCGACCCCGTCAAGGATTGGACCTGTTGACAACGGCATTCGCATTCGAAAACTTACACGCAGTTTTCCTTGACTGCATATCATTTTCTCACACTTACTCAGCCTTGGATGCGGCTGGTTATTGAGCACTTACTCCTGAGCGACGCTAAGACCGATGTCACCGCCGTCTTCACCGATGGCACTAGCAAGAACATCACTGTCAAGGTTGAGAGCAAGCTGAGATGGGATCCCGCTGGCAAGCCTCTGCATAACACCTGGTATACCTACACCACTAGGAAAGCATTACATTTTGACCCACACTATGACCCACGAGCAGAAAAATCGGGGCGGAAACAGTGGAGCAAAGCACACCTGCGGGTGAGGAAATCCCGCGGCAAACCCGCTTTATTCTCCCGAAAGCCCGCGGAAGACGTCCCTATCGAATCTTCACACGCATGAGGCCACTGGTTCGAGTCCAGTAGTCTCCACCAAAAATCACCGGAATCGATTGATTCCGGTGATTTTCTTTCGCAATTCGCAACTTTTTCTGGCGCTTAATTTTTGCCGTTTCTTCAAGACTCACAACCTGACCCACACGGGGAAAGGTGTGGAAAGTACCGGACAGGGCCAGACAGGATTTTTCCTGTCTGGCCCTGTATTCTTTTGCCGTATTACCGCATCTGCTGGCTGATGACCCCGCCGATGGCGTCTGCGGCGTCTTGCTTCATCTGCGCCGTGGCGTGAGTGTAGGTGTTCAGCGTGAACCCCGCCGAGTAGTGGCCCAGCGCGCCGGACAGCGTTTTCACGTCTACCCCGCTTTTCAGCGACAGCGTGGCGAAGGTGTGGCGCAAGTCATGGAACCGGATATGCTCCGCACCAATAGCTTTCAAAATTTTGTCATGCGTCCGGCGGAAAGCATCCGGGTCATACATGGTTCCGGTCTTGGGTGATGGAAACAGATACGGGTTGCGAGGGTGTTTCTGATGTTCGGCGATCAGCAGGTCAACTGCCTGCTGCGGGAGGGCCAGCGTTCGCACGGAGTTGCGAGTTTTCGGCGGACTGACCACTAATTCCCCGTTGATTCGATTTACCTGCTTTGTGACGGCGAGTGTCCGGTTTTCAACGTCCAAGTCCGTCCATTGGAGGGCCAGCAGCTCCCCTCTCCGCAGGCCGGTGGTCAGTTCCAGATAGAAAGCGGCCAGCAATCCTCTCTTTTCCGCTTCGGCAAGGTACATCCCGATTTTCTCCTGCGGCAGGATCTTCATTTCCCGTTTCTCAAGCTGGGGCAGCTTGCAGCCCTGGGCGGGATTGACGAGGAGCAGCCGCTCCGCCACCGCCTGTTCCAAGCAGTTGTGCAGCAGCGTGTGGACGCCCCGCACCACTCTTGGACTGAGGCTGGCATCTTTCAGCGGCGGGAAGTTTTTGCGCTGAACTCGTCCGCTCTTTTGGAGGTTGTTGTAGAAACGTTGGATCTGGATGGTGGTCAGCTTGTCCAACGGGACGTCCCCAATTCCGGGGATGATGTGGTTCTCGATGTAGTTGGTGTAGTAGGCTTTGGTGTTGGGCCGGATGCGGGGTTCGGCGTAGACCTCGTACCACGTCCGCACCCACGATGCCACTGTGTAAGTCCCAGCTTTGGATACGTCCAGCCGCTGACTATCGCTGATCGCGGCTTTGAGTTTCTCCTTGACCTCGGCCTGCGTTTTACCCAATACGTTCTTGATGATGCGTTTTCCACTCTCCGGGTCATAGCCCGCGGTGTATCGCCCCTCCCAGCGGCCGTCCTTTCGTTTGCGGATGTTCCCTTCCCCGTTCGCTCGTCTTTTCGGCATGGTATCAGCCCCTTTCGCAACGAACAATACCGGAACCAAGGCAACAAAGCTACCCGAAAGTCGAACTGTTATCAGAAAGTTATCATTTGCACCTCGGAGCCGCGCCGCCTTATCTTTGACTATTGCGGCGCAATTTTTGCGCTGCCAGAAAGCCTTTTTATTGACTACAGCGGCGCAAAATATACACGTTTTATTCCGAAAATCGCCGCTATGCAGAAATCACATTTTCGGGTAGTTGAAAATGGCAAATTTCTCAATCGACTGCTGAACGGTCACCTCGAAAAGTCCGCTGCCACGGGCTTTTTCACCCCTCACGTTCACCAATGACTGCGAAAATGCCTCGCAAGGTGCACCTTAGACTGCGGTTTCAAAACCTCGGAAAGCCCCGCACTGCGGGGCTTTGTGGGCGGGCTGCGGGCGCTTGCGACTGCGGCCCTTTATCTTGTACTAAAATCGAACGGCCTTCACTGTCCAAAAATCCGGCTTAAAAAGTTTGGTTTTTCGCCCAAAACCATTCCCACAAATATTGCCAAAAAGTTATCGCCACAACGCTGTTCCAAACCATTTCTCATCCCGATTTTCAACTTCTTGCACAAACGGCCCACGTTCGCTTTCACGGGCGAAAGCGGGTACACACTCGCCTTCGCCAACAGGATCGCACACAGCGGCTCACACGCCGAAACAGGTGGTGTTTTGGGTGGGGGTGGTATCACTACCCTCGGACCGTTCCGAACGTTCACGAATATTCCCGGGCCGGGTGTCAGAACGGCGTACTTTGCCGCTTTTGGGTCTTGGCCGGGTGTACTCCAGAAGAACGCAGAGAGCCTTCGGAACAGCGATGTGCTTATGCGCGTCGCGGCCCCGCTGGGCTGCGTGATCCAGTGAGTGCACTATTGATTATGTGGTGAGCATTTGTAACCCTTGATTCTGCCATGCTTTTATATACATACATTTCCCGGTTCCCTGTGAACCCTCACTATCAGCAACAGTTCTATCTCAGGCCATCTTTCATCGCGTTTTTCAACTTCCCTCACAAACGGCCCACGTTTGCTTTCGCGGGCGAAAGCGGGTACACACTCGGCTTTCGGAGAAGG
>ENA-ORNB01001556-ORNB01001556.1-human-gut-metagenome-genome-assembly--contig:-NODE-1556-length-15791-cov-2.517349_pt1 | contig 15791 bp, 6 predicted proteins | sample MGYA00242112_ERZ509016 | MGnify/ENA primary metagenome ERZ509016 (study PRJEB26280, sample SAMEA2338705) | human gut metagenome | biome: human gut; feature: human-associated habitat; material: faeces...
AGAAGAAAAATTTGTTGACCTTATTGTTTATATTATTGGCTATGCCATTAATTGCCCAAGAGATGATTGTGAAGGGTAATGTAATGTCAACTGATAATGAAACATTGGTTGGTGCGACGATTCTTGTTAAAAGTAAGAAGACGGGAGCTACCACCGATTTTGATGGAAACTATTCTATTTCAGCTAAAAAAAGCGATATCCTGGTGTTTTCTTATATAGGATTTAAAACTGTTGAGAAAAAAGTGACTTCTAATGTATTGAATGTCATAATGGAGCCGGTAACAGAAATGTTGAATGAGGTGGTAGCAGTAGGATATGGTGTACAAAAGAAAGTTGACCTGACAGGGTCTGTTTCTACAGTGAAAGGAGAAGCTTTGATAAAAGCTGCCACACCCAACCTGACCAATGCACTGACCGGAAAGATGACCGGCGTCATTTCAACACAACAAAGTGGGGAGGCTGGATTTGATGATCCTACTTTCTATATCCGTGGAAAGAGTACATTTGGAGATAACAGTGCTTTATTGCTTGTAGACGGTGTAGAACGGTCTATCAGTAAACTAGATCCCAATGAGATTGAAAGTATTACGATACTGAAGGATGCAGCGTCTGCTGCTGTATATGGTGCGCGTGCTGCCAATGGGGTAATCATTGTCACTACAAAAAGAGGAACTCAGGGGAAACCGAAAATCACTTACTCGGGTACTTTTGGTTTTCAAAAACCGACTATCGTTCCGGAGATGATGAATGCATATGAATATGCGAAATACCTGAATTTGGCGTTGGTAAACATTGGAAATGTGCCTCGTTTCACAGAATCCGAAATTCAGGATTATAAAAGTGGAAAGAAACCTTCTACAGACTGGTGGAAAGAAACATTGAAAGAGCGTGCAGGTATTCAACAGCATAGCCTGAATGTGAATGGAGGTAGTGAATCGACTAAGTTTTTTGTATCATTCGGTTATCTCGACCAGGATGGATTGTACGATTTGTCTTATTTCAAAAGATATAATGTACGTTCCAATATTGATACTCAAATAACGAAAGACTTCAGTGTTTCGGTAGATCTTGCCGGACGCTATGAAAAACTCGGCAAATCAGCTGTCGGCAACGGGCTCTTCTCTACTATTATCAATTCGAAGCCAACCGAGCGTGCTTATGCTCCGGACGATGTAGAAAAAGGTGCCTTAGTTTCTAACGGGCAAAATGTTTCTCCTATCGGACAGGCTGCCCATTCGGGATATAGTAAGACGGAAAACTCAGTATTTCAAGGAACGTTGCAGGGTGTCTATGATGTTCCTTTCTTGAAAGGGCTGAAGGCCAGAGCCAGTTTCTCTTATGACCGTTGGTTCTCAAAAGCCAAGACTTTTACTACTCCCTATGAGTTTTACAGATATGATAAAGAGATCGATCTGTATACCAAACAGAAGTCAGGAGGAGGTATCAGTCTGTATGAAGGGACGGCTGAGGATGAAAGAATTACCATTCAGGCAGCCTTGTCTTATGATGCTACTTTTAATAAACTGCATAATATCTCAGCTTTATTACTTTTTGAGGAGTCGTCTTATAAATACAGTAATTTGCAGGCATCCCGCGTAAACTATATATCTTCAGCCATCGATCAGTTATTTGCCGGTCCGGATAAAGATCAGACAAATGGAGGAAGTGCGAATGAAACAGTCAGAAAGGGATATGTAGGACGAGTTAATTATAACTATTCGGGCAAGTACTTATTCCAGTTTAATTTCCGTTATGATGGTTCTTTCAATTTTCCACAGGGGAAAAGATGGGGATTCTTCCCCGCAGTTTCGGGCGGATGGAGAGTCAGTGAAGAACCTTTCCTGAAAAAGACAGGCATCTTTCATAATCTGAAACTTAGAGCTTCTTACGGACAGTTTGGTAACGACAGAGTGGCAGCGTTCCAGTATTTATCTGGATATAAATATAATTCCGGTTCAGTTATCGGTGGAAACTACCAGTCGGGAATTACAGATACGGGTATGGCTAATCCTAATATAACCTGGGAAACGGCAACCAATATGGATTTCGGACTTGATTTTGGTATTCTGGGTGGAAAACTATCGGGAGAACTAACTTACTTCTATAAGAAAACGAGAGACATCTTATTGCCCAGAAGTGCTTCCGTACCACAAACTTTTGGTGCTACCCTGCCTGATGAAAATATAGGAAAAGTTGATAATAAAGGTATCGAAGCGATTTTGCGGTATAATGATAAGATTGGTAATTTTAGATTTATGGTGGAAGGAAATATGACTTTCGCCAAGAGCAAGGTCGTTTACATGGATGAAGCCTTGAATGTGGCAGAACAGAAGAAAAGAACCGGGCATCCTTTTGATCAGACTTATGGATTGAAGGCATTAGGTTTATTCCGGAGTCAGGAAGAAATAGACGGATGGGCTATTCAGGACGGACGTGGAAATACGAGTCTTAAAGTCGGTGACATTAAATATCAGGATTATGATAAGAGTGGGGTGATTGATGGTGAAGATATTCAGAGGATAGGTAAAAGTACGGTACCAGAGATTGTTTTCGGGTTGAATATAGGTATGTCATATAAGCAGTTTGAATTGACAATGAATTTTCAGGGTGCAACAGGTTTCGATCAATATCTGAGATGGGACCCGTTCAATCTTGAGTCTAATGCGTTGGCTATATTCAAGAACTCATGGTCGGAAGATAATCCGAATGCTAAATATCCACGCTTATATGCGGGAACTGTACAGAATAATCGGGAGAAATCTTCATTCTGGCTGTATGACGGCACTTATATCCGTTTGCGAAACTTCGAGTTGGCATATACATTTGACAAGTATCCGTTTTTCAAAAAGATAGGAGTGCAGAATCTACGCATATTTGTATCGGGCAACAACTTATTGACCTTCTCGAAGATGAAGGACTTTGACCCGGAAGCTCCTAATATTGATCCTGATAATAATGCTTATTATTATCCGCAGATGAAGTCCTATAATGTTGGTTTGAGTATTGAATTTTAATAGAGTAGAGTTATGAAAAATAGAATATCATCCGTTTTTATCCTGTTTTTGTTGCTGTTCACCAATTCGTGTATGGATTTGGATAAAGAACCGCTGGATATGATTTCGAGTGATGCGGTATTTAAAGATGAGGCTCTGTCAGAGGCCTATCTCTATAAAATATATGGCTATATGCCTTGTGGATATGGCCTGTTTGTTGAAGCTGGTGCGAATGTATTAAGTGGAATGGGGATTACCGATCTGCTTGATGGCAGCACCGATCTGTTGCGTTCGCCTGCGGGATGGAATGAGAGTAACGGAGTCATGATACCGGGAACGATGTCTTCTACGTACAATCCTCTTGAAACTTGGGGCCGGAGCTATGAAGCCATCCGTAAAGTTAATAATCTGATAGCGGGACTTTCTGATGATAGTCCCTTATCGGAAAGAGTGATAGCGGAAGCACGTTTTGTCAGGGCATTCCTGTATTTCGATCTGGTTCGCCGCTATGGAGACGTACCTTTGATTAAAGAGTTACAAAACTTTGATAATTTGCAGGCACTGCTCGTTCCGCGTACTCCTAAATCGGATGTTTATGATTTTGTAGAAACCGAATTGGAACAGATAGGAGAAATACTTCCGTATGCGAGAGAAATACCGGCAACCGAACATGGACGTGCTTCTCGTGAGGCGGCATGGGCACTAAACGGACGTGTATTGCTTTTTGCCGAACGTTATGAACGTTCCGCTTTTTTCTCAAAGAAAGTAATTGATGAGAAGTATTTTGAATTGGATGATGATTACAATGCATTGTTCCAGTCAAGAAGTGGAAATAAGGAAGTTATATTCGAAGTAATGTTTGATGGGATTAATAAAGGGCATGCGTGTGATAACTTGTTTATGCCCCCCAGCATCGATAATGGCTGGGGCTCTCAGACGAATCCGACACAAGAACTGGTGGACTCCTATGAAATGTTGGACGGAACTCCGTTTGACTGGAATAATCCTGTACATGCCAAAGATCCGTATACCGGACGAGATAAACGTTTGGCTGCAAGCATTATTACAGACGGATCTGTCTTTAAAAATAAAGTAATTCGAACGGGATACCTAATGCCGGACGACGGCTTGGGACTGGTAGAAAGAACTTATACCGGTTATTATATACGTAAATTTCTTGATGAAACCCTTCCTTTTGAGAAACTCTATTTCGGAGGTAGCCAGACAAGCTGGAAGGAGTTACGTTTAGCGGAAGTATTGCTGAATTATGCCGAAGCGCAGAACGAAGCTAAGCAGGGACCGGATGATTCTGTTCATGATGCGATAAATGCCGTAAGAGACCGTGCCGGACTACCGGATCTTCCGGAAGACCTTGATTATACAGGAATGAAACAGAGAATTATACAGGAACGGAAAGTAGAACTGGCATTCGAAGGACATCGTTTCTGGGATTTAAGACGTTGGAAACTGGCAGAATCTGTATTGAATAACAAGTATTTCCATGGTATGAAGATTACCGAAGAGAATGGAGTGAAACATTATGAGGTATTCGAATTGAATATGCTTCCTAAACAAGTCTTTTTGCCGAAGCACTATCTGATGCCTATAAATATCGGTGAAATGGAGAAGAACCCTAATTTGGGCAGTAACAATGACGGATATTAAAAAACTACGGGTATGAAAAGAATCAATCATTGGCTGATAATATGTTTTGTTTTGCTGTTGACTGTTGCATGTACTTCCGGCAAACAGAGTAAATCGGCATCCTGGCAGGATTTGCATTATGGACCTGATTCGCTACAGACGATGGATGTATATCTGCTGGAGAACAGGACTGCCGATACTCCTTTAATGATTCTTGTGCATGGAGGAGGTTGGATGGCAGGCGATAAGAAAGATGCCGATTTTATGAAAATCGCCTGTTATGCCAACGGCATGAATGTGGTGAATATCAACTACCGGATGGGGGATGGAATTTGCTATAAGCAAATGATGGAGGATATGACGGATGCAGTCCGCTATGTACTGGCCCATGCAGAAGAATGGAATATTAAAAAAACAAATTATGTGATGTGGGGCGGTAGTGCCGGAGCTCATTTATCTTTATTGTATGCGTATAATTATGATAAAGAAGATGTTATTTCATTAGTCATCACTTTGGGAGCACCTACCAGACTGGATGCTTTGGATGCCTTGTCGGGTGCAAAGCAAAGCGATATTGAAGGACTGTTGCCAATCGTTACCGGTAAACCGTGGAACAGTGACACTTCTCAGCTGGATGTCGATTATCAGCTGGCAAGTCCTTATTACGGAAAAAACTTTAAGCCTACTTTCCTGATACATGGAGAAAAGGATACGATCGTCCCGAAAGTTCAATCGGAGATGTTGAGTGATCTTTTAAAACAGAAAAATGTTCCCGATACGCTGGTTATCCTTCCTAATGGAGGGCATGGAGGTGAAAATACTCCTCTGGAAGTTTCGGAAAAGGTAAATGTGGCAATGTATAAATGGATTTTGAAATACAGCAAATAATAAAAAGAGTATACTATGAATGCAATAAATAAACTGAAACTATCTTTATCGGCAGTGCTCTTCTCCTTTTTGGGAATAGCTTGCAGTGATATAGATGATAACTTGGTGAACTATCCGGTAGTAGCGGAGGTGAATACCGTCTACTACATTGATTCGGAGTCGGGAAATGACGCTAATAGTGGAGAATCTGAATCGTCTGCATGGAAAACGTTTGCTAACATTAACCGTGTTATTTTTCAGGCAGGTAATCGTATTTTACTGAAGAGAGGGAGTGTATGGACCGGACAGGTTAGTCCTAGAGGGACGGGTACACCTTCCAATCCAATTATTCTTGGATCTTATGGCGAAGGAGAAAAACCGATTATCAATGGAAATGGTGAAGTAAAGGCGGCCGTTTACCTGAAAAACCAGTCGAATTGGGTAATTCAGGATTTGCAGGTGTCTAATTATGCGGATGTACGGGGAGATATCTATCGATGCGGGATTTTGGTCGAAAATGATAATGGAGGAACTGTCAGTAATATTAAGATTCTGAATAATACGGTTCGTGACGTGTCCGGTTCCTTCAGATATGTCGGTGCTTTTCATCCGCATCAATATGGAGGGATAGCTGTCAATGTAATAGGGCAGAATGCCACAGATAAATATGATAAGGTCTTGATTGAAAATAATACCGTAGAAAAAGCGGGACGTACGGGGATTGTTGTATGGGATAATCTTTTTGCCAGTGATCTGGAAGCTTCCACGAATGTAGTAATACGTAATAATTCGGTGAAAGACATTGATTCGGACGGTATAATCACCTATGGTTGTTATGGTTCTTTAATCGAACATAATGTAGCCAATGGATGCGGCTCTTATCGGGAGGACGGTCAGTTTAATGGCTCGGCAGCTATTTGGTGTACTCGTGGAAAGGACTGTATTATTCAGTATAATGAGGCTTATCATACGAAAGCGCTGGAGGGAAATGATGACGGAACCGGATTTGACATTGACATGGATGCTGTTAATTGTATCGTACAATACAATTATAGCCACGATAACGAGGGAGGATTTATGTTGTTTGTAGACGCGTCTAATTCGTCCGGTAGTATTGTACGCTATAATATCAGTCAGAATGATCGGAAACGTGTCTTCATGATTGCAGGAGGAGTTACTCCGAATACGCAGATTTATAATAATACCATATATTTGGGTGCGGGTGCTACTACTAAGATTATAGATCATACCTGGGATGACGGGGGAGATATCAATGCTCCTTGGCTGTTTAAGAATAACATCATTTACAATCTAGGAACAGGTGATTACAAGATTCCGGGTACAGGTGGAGTTTTTGAAGGAAATGTCTACTATGGAAACCATCCGGCTAACGAACCGGATGAAACAGGGAAGATAACAGTAGATCCGAAATTTATAAATGTTGGTGCCGGTGGAACAGGTATCAGTACACTGGATGGATATAAGCTGGAAGAAAACTCTCCGATAATGAATACGGGAGTTAAGGTTGCAAGGAATGGCGGTATGGACTTCTTTGGAAATCCGGTATCCTCTGGCGGTAAGCCTACTCCCGGTGCTCATGAATTGAATGGCACGGCTTCGGGTGAGTCTGAAATGATAGATAAACTGAATGACTGGAGTAACGCATTTTACTATTCACCCAATTTGAATCTGGACAGCAGTAATCCGCAATTCTTTGGTGGTGATGGATCCAGAGCTGTACGGGCAACTACAGATGATGGAATTATATTGTATAACCTTCCGAATATAAAGTCTGTGGAAGTCACTATGTATCTATGTGTCTGGTATCCGACGTTAACCCCGCAGAACATTAAGATATATGGTTCATACACAGGAGGTGATTTTGCTAATTACATCGAAATACCAGTTACTTATACGACAGATTCTGCTGTAGTGGAAGGCTGGCAGAAGACCACAATCAATACAGCTGGGGCCTTGCCGGAAGGAGTGAACTTTATAGGAGTCCGCATTAATGATCCGGTGAATGAGAGCTGGGCTGTTCAAATCGGTGAAGTGGCAATCACTTATGTAGAATAAAATAAAACGAAGAGAATGATGAATATTGCAATACGAATTTGGATAGTTATTTTATCCTTTGCCTGTATAACTCCTGTTTATGCGAATGATCAAAGTGGTAAAATATACTATATTGATAACTTGGGCGGCAGCGACAGTAATACCGGACTATCGCCCGGGGAAGCCTGGAAATCTTTTAAAAACACCAACGACCGGGAGTTTAAACCGGGTGAACAGATTTTGCTGAAATCCGATTGTACCTGGACGGGGTCTTTGTCTCCAAGAGGGAATGGGACGGACGATTCGCCGATTATAATAGGGGCTTATGGTGAAGGGGCACGTCCTGTGATTCACGGGAACGGCCAGGTAAAGGCGGCAGTATACTTGCGTAATCAATCGAATTGGGTGATTCGTCAGCTGGAAGTCACGAATCAGGCTCCGGAACGAGGTTATGTACATCGCGGAGGCATCTTGGTCGAAAATGATAATGGTGGCGTTTTGAGTAATATCCATATTCTTGATAATTATGTGCACCATGTGACCAGTTCATTCCGTTATGCATATAATTTTCATCCTCATCAATTTGGGGGGATTGCTGTAAATGTGAACGGTTTGACCGGTACTGATAAATATAGGAATGTACTGATCGAGGGTAACAGAGTTGAGAATGTAGGACGTACGGGTATTGTTGTATGGGATCATATTTTTGCCAAATATGATGAAGCCTGTACGGGAGTCAGAATACGTAAAAACTCGGTGAAGGACATTGATTCTGACGGAATCCTTACCTATGGTTGTGACGGTGCCCTGATAGAACATAATGTGGCGGATGGCTGTGGCTCCTATCGGGAAGACGGGGGATTTAATGGCTCGGCAGCTATCTGGTGTACCCGTGGAAGTAATTGTATAATCCAGTATAACGAAGCATTCAATACGCATATGCTGGAAGGAAATGCTGATGGAACAGCTTTCGACATTGATATTGATGCAATAGACTGTATCGTGCAGTACAACTACAGCCACGATAATGAAGGAGGCTTTATGCTGTTCATCGATGCTTCTAACTCTTCTGGAGGAATTGTCCGTTACAACATCAGTCAGAATGATAGAACACGCATATTTATGATTGCCGGAGGAGTACAGCCTAATATGAAGATATATAACAATACGATTTACATATCGGAAGGGCTGGACACGAAAATCATAGAACATACCTGGGATGAGGCGGGAGATATCAATGCGCCTTGGATATTTAAGAATAACATTATCTGCAATTATGGAAGTGGTGGTTATATGATACCGGGAAAGAATGGAATTTTCTCCAACAATGTATATCATGGCAACCACCCTTCGACAGAACCTGCTGAACTTAATAAAATAACTGCTGATCCGAAATTCGTCAATCCGGGCAGCGGGAAAAGAGGAATTGAATCTCTGTCAGGTTATTATCTGAAGAAGAATTCTTCTGCCGGTCAGGCAGGTGCGGTGATCGATCATCATGGTGGTCAGGATATTTTCGGAAAGAAAGTATCGGATAGTGTACCTTCTAATATTGGGGCTGTAAACTGATTAATGACAATTTAGGATGAAGACAAGAATATTATTATGCATGGCGGTATCGCTCATGCTGACACTCTTCTCATGTCATAAAACTGAGAAAGTGCAGGTCTATGACCTGAAGGTGGAAAGTCTGGTGAATCCTCTCGGTCTTGAGCAGAAGCAGCCTCGTTTAAGCTGGAAACTGCATTCTGAAGAAAGAGGAGTCCATCAACAGGCATACCGTATCATCGTATCTTCGTCTGAGGAGAAGCTGAAAGAAAATGTAGGAGACTTATGGGATTCGGGCAGAATCCCTTCTTCCGAAACAGTTTTAATTCCTTATGAAGGTGCGCCGTTGTCCGGCAGGCAGTTTTGTTACTGGAAAGTAAGGATTGAAACCAATTTGGGTGAAGTTGTTTCATCGGAAAGAGCTTTTTGGTCGATGGGACTAGAGGCATCTGATTGGCAAGCCAAATGGATTGGCTTGGAGAGTATAGAGGCGGAAGGAGAAGATCGAAAGATGAATTTTGTTCCAGAGAATGAAGACGAACTTCGGCTGAAAAGTGAGACTCGCCTTCGTGCCCGCTACTTGCGGAAAGTGATAAAACTGGGGAAAGATGTAAAGAGTGCAATGCTTTATATCTCCGGTTTAGGCCTGTACGAAGCATATCTGAACGGCCATAAGATTGGAGATCAGGTATTAGCTCCTACTCCGACAGATTACAGTAAAACTGTTCCATACAACACTTTTGATGTCACTTCTTATTTGAATAAAGGAGAGAATACTATCGGGGTGATATTGGGAAATGGCCGATTCTTTTCGATGCGTATTCCCTGGTTCCGTACATTTGGATTGCCTCAACTATTGTCTCAGTTGGAAGTTACTTACAAAGATGATACGAAAGACACTTTCGTGAGTGACGAATCGTGGAAAGTTACTTTGGATGGTCCTTTGGGAGTAAATAATGAGTTCGACGGCGAAGAATATGATGCCCGTAAAGAAATGGAGGGATGGAGCACGAACGACTTTGACGATGCGGCATGGTATTCGGTTGAATTAGTAAATGCCCCCGAAGGAAAGCTGCAGGCACAGGAAAATCCGAATATTAAAGTGATGGAACATATAAAACCTCTCTCTGTCCATAAACTGGGTGATGACAAATATATTGTGGATATGGGGCAGAATATGGTAGGATGGATGACGTTGAAAGTACGTGGCAAACAGGGAGACAAAGTAACGCTTCGCTATGCGGAGTTATTGAAAGAAGACGGTCATTTATATCTGGACAACTTACGTGGAGCCAAAGTTACGGATACTTATATCTTAAAGGGAGATGAAGAGGAAACATGGGAACCTAAATTTGTATTTCATGGTTTCCGTTATGTTGAAGTGTCTGGTTTCCCCGGTGTACCTACTGTTGATCATTTCGAAGGAAGAGTCGTTTATGACGAAATGAAGACCACCGGTACGTTTGAAACTTCCAATGCCATCATTAACCGGATTTATCAAAACGCATGCTGGGGTATTAAAGGTAATTACCGTGGAATGCCGACAGACTGTCCTCAACGGGACGAACGGATGGGATGGCTGGGCGATAGAACTACCGGAGCATACGGCGAAAGCTATATTTATGACAATCAGAAACTTTATGCAAAATGGCTGAAAGATATTGAAGATTCACAATTAGCGAACGGAGCATTACCGGATGTCGCTCCTAATTATTGGGAGATGTATACCAATGATGTCACATGGCCGGCTGCATATTTCACCGTTGCCGATATGCTGTACAAACAGTATGGAGATGTACGTCCCATCATCCGCCATTATGATTCATTCAAAGCATTTATCCAATTTATTCGGGATAACTATCTGAAGGATGATATCGTTATTCATGATACATTCGGTGACTGGTGTATGCCACCGGAGTCTATGGAAATGATTCATTCACAAGATCCTTCACGGAAGACTTCAGGGGAATTGCTCTCAACCGCATATTATTATCGTCTTTTGGTCTTAATGCGGAAATTTGCTTCGTTATCAGGTAATGATAAGGATATCGCCTATTATCGGGAGTCAGGTGATCGGATATTAAAAGCTTTCAATAGGAAATTCTATAATGCATCAACCGGATATTATTCCAATAATACGGTAACGGCTAATTTATTAGCTTTAATGAACGGGATGGCTCCCGACTCTGTCCGTCAGGTCGTTTTCGAACATGTTGTTGATAAGACTCTAAATGAGTTTAAGGGGCATGTCAGTACTGGACTGATCGGTATTCAATGGCTTATGAGAGGATTGTCAGACTATGGGCAACCGGAACTGGCGTATAAGATTGCCACCAACAAAACCTATCCGAGTTGGGGATATATGATTGAAAATGATGCTACTACCATTTGGGAATTGTGGAACGGCAATACGGCCGATCCGGCAATGAATTCCGCCAATCATGTAATGTTGTTGGGGGACCTTATAATATGGTATTATGAGTACCTGGCAGGCATCAGGAATGAAGCAGCCTCAACAGGATTTAAAAAGATTGAAATGAAGCCATTGCTTGTGGGGGATCTGACTTATGTCAATGCCTCTTATCAATCGATCAGAGGAGAAATCCGAAGTCATTGGAGGAGAGAAGGAACTACCTTTATCTGGGATATTGCTATCCCGGCTAACACGACTGCTTCTGTCTATCTGCCCGAAGCTGTCGGCAAGGAGATAAAAGAAGGGAATAAAGAATTGAATGACATTAAAAGTATAACCGGAGTAAGGACGGATGGCAACTGGGTTATAATTGATCTGGAATCCGGGGAGTATTCGTTTACGGTAAAACAAAACAGAATGTTAAACTGAAAATTAAAAGTTATGAGACTGAAGAAATATGATAACAATCCTATTCTGTCACCAAATTCAGCGAATGCATGGGAAAATTTAGTGGTATGCAATCCCGGTGTATGGTATGAAGATGGTATATTTTATATGCTCTATCGGGCAGCAGGTGATGATGAAGAACATATCATTCGTTTGGGATTGGCTACGAGTAAAGACGGATATGATTTTAGAAGAGCCTCTTCTCAACCGGTATTCGGACCCAGCATTGATGGGCCTGATGCCGGTGGAGTGGAAGATCCCCGTATTGTGAAATTTGATGATGAATACTACGTCACCTATGCCTTCCGTCCTTATCCTCCGGGACAGTATTGGAAGTTTCCGCATGATGTGGTATTGCGTCCGCAGTGTGGTAGTCATGCGCCCGTTTTTATTAAGGAGAATCTGGGAAATTCAGGATTGGCGGTAACTAAAGATTTCAGGCACTTCAGACGGTTGGGGAGGATTACCGAATCGGCTCTGGATGATAGGGACGCTATACTTTTCCCTGAGAAAGTGAATGGAAAATATGTACTTCTGCATCGTCCCAAACAATATACGGGTGATAAGTATAATGTTAAATATCCGTCTATTTGGTTGAAATTCTCAGATGATTTACTAAATTGGTCAGATAAAGAAAGCCATTTGTTGATTTCGGGCATAGAGAATACTTGGGAAGAAAAAATCGGCGGAAGCACTCCACCCTTGAAAACGGATGAAGGTTGGCTCGTGCTGTATCATGGAGTAGAACATGGCGGAAAGGGATATTACAGGGTAGGAGCGTTACTGTTGGACCTGGAGAATCCGCTTCGTGTGATAGGACGTACTAGAAATTATATTCTTGAGCCTGAGATGGACTGCGAGATAAACGGTTATTATAAAGGTTGTGTGTTTCCTACGGGAAATGTAATTGTAGATAATACATTATATGTGTATTATGGAGCAGCAGATAAGTACGTTTGCATGGCTACTTGTGATGTAAAAGAATTGATTCAGTATATTAAAAAAGGGGAGTAATGAATAAAGTAATACCTTTGTTGGCCATACTTTTGTGGTTTTGCACGGCATGCGGAGAGAAGAAAAGCACGTTGGTTATATCCGATCAGCCTGTATCCGCTAATTTTATGGGAAATGGAGTGGAGTGGTCAGCTTATCCGCATGGTGACTCTCCCGAAGCCGAATGGGGATACTTAATGACAGATGAGAAGTTGCAGAAAGTATGTTCCCGGCTTGACTACATGAAACCGCGTATTGTTCGCTTGATGGATGTAGCCGGATGGCGTTATTTCAAGGGAGTGGATACAAAAGGCAATCCGATAGTGGACTTTGAATGTGCGGAAGTGAAGATGGTCTGCAAGCTATTGGACTATTGTCAGAAGAATGGGATAACAGTTTTGATTGGCGATTATGGTGTACCCGGATTTTGGGGATATAAAGGCAAGGTTGACAGGGTAGATGATCCTCGTTATGTGGATATGACTATCAGATATCTTTCTTATCTGATAAAGGAACGGGGATATGATTGCATTAAATATTACATTATAACCAATGAACCGAATGGAACCTGGGCATGTACCAATGGTGATTGGGAGCAATGGAAAAGGGGAGTCAGTATGTTTGCGGAAGGGTTTAAGGCGGCAGGACTCCCATTGGAAATGTCTGCTCCCGATGTCGTTGAAATGTCTGATAATCCGGCTTCCGAATATACGGGCAGGCAGTGGGAACAGACTATGATTCAGTTGGATTCAATAGTAGGCAATTATAATATCCATTGTTATGCGGATGCTTACTTTGTAAGGGACGGCCGTTTTCAGAAACATCATAAGGAAGTCGCGGATATACTCAAGACAACAGGAAAGCCTGTTATCTTCGGAGAAATAGGAGTACTTTATAAGACCGGTGAGTTGGGAGAAGAATATAAGAAGTTACTTCCACAGAAACCGTTTGCCAGTGAAGACTCCCAGCTGCATGTGTACGATTATGTCTATGGTATTGATGCCGCCGATGCATTAATACAGTCGATGAAAGCCGGATTCCAGGGAGCCAGTGCATGGATGCTCGATGATGCGATGCATACGATTGGAGATTTGGGAGACAAGAACCAACTCAAGGTTTGGGGATTCTGGAATTCATTGGGGACGGAGTTGCTGAATGATGAGAAAGAGGAAGAAATTCGTCCGTGGTTCTTTACATGGTCGCTGATGTGTCGATATTTCCTGCCGGGCATGGAAATTTTTAATCCGGAGAATGAAGAACTGTTTCCTAATTTGAGAGTCGTTGCAGGAAGAAAAGGAGAAGAGGCTACGATTGCATTGTTGAATGCTGGTGATTCAACCTATACTTTCTGTTTGAAAATGAATGTGGGTAGCAGCAAGCAGGACTTTGCTGTTTATAGCTATACGCAGACGGGGTATAAGACAGATGAAAACTCCTTTCCGGTTGCCGAATCTGTAGCCCGGGCAAAGGATTTGTTGTCGGGTGAGGAAGAAATAAAGATTCTTCCCCGCAGCTTTAAATTATATACAAATATAAAAATAGACTAAGTTATGCAGGTTACAGTTTCCTTTATTGACATAGCTGTCATAGTGGTCAGCACCGGACTTATCATTTGGTGGGCACTGAAAAAAGGCAAAAGCGGAGATTCCAAGTCATACTTTCTGGCGGGACGCAGTATGTCCTGGATAGTGGTTGTTCTGTCTCTTTTTGCTGCCAGTATTTCCAGTACAACACTTATCGGGCAGACTGGAGATGCTTATTCTACAGGGATAGCTGTCTTTAATTATAATTTAGTGGGTGTTGTTGTTATGGTGTTTTTCGCAACTTTTATTTTACCTATTTACATTAATAGCGGCATTTTCACCATACCCGAATTTTTGGAACGGCGTTTTGATGTCCGTTCCCGTTATTATTTCTCGGCTATCTGCATCATAGGGAATGTATTTTTGGATGCGGCAACCGCTTTATACGCGGCTGCTTTGATTATAAAATTGCTGGTGCCTTCTGTCGATATCCAGGTGATTGTGATTGTTTTTGCACTGCTGGCAGCTTCCTATACCATTCCGGGAGGACTATCCTCGGCTATTAATGCCGAAATTATACAAGCCTGCATTTTAATAGTAGGCTCCGTTTTGCTGGCAATATATGTAACGGTCAGTGGCGGGTTCGATTATTTGAAAGAACTGTTTATTTCGGGCGATTATATGGTCAAGCTGATTCGTCCTTTAGATGACTCTTCTACGCCCTGGCTGGCATTGATCATAGGAATGCCCATTACCGGTCTCTATTTTTGGGCAAACAATCAAACGTTGGTACAGCGTGTATTGAGTGCTAAAAATCTGAACGAGGGACGTAAGGGAGTGATGCTGAACGGAGGTATTACTCTGACTACTTTATTCCTTTTTGCTATGCCGGGGGTGATGTGCCAGAAGCTATTTCCCGATTTAGGCAGTCCCGATATGGTATATCCTGCCATGATTCTGAATTTGATGCCTGTAGGCTTGCTGGGAATAATGATAGCTGTATTGTTTGCGGCTCTCACGTCTGCATTAAGTGCAATAATGAATTCGACATCCACTCTTTTTACTATGGATTTTTATTGTAAGATAGATAAGCATGCGAATGATAAAAAGCTGGTACGTGTAGGAAGAATTGTCTCTGTCATCGTTATTGTCATAGCAGCATTGTGGGCTCCCCAGATAGGAAAATTCGGTTCAATCCTGAAGTATTATCAGGAAATGCTCGCTTATCTGGCTCCCCCTATTGTAGCGGCATTTATTGTTGGGATATTCAGCCGTCGGGTCAATGGGCAAGGAGTCTTTTTCGGCTTT
>ENA-ORNB01001558-ORNB01001558.1-human-gut-metagenome-genome-assembly--contig:-NODE-1558-length-15760-cov-25.563642_pt1 | contig 15760 bp, 6 predicted proteins | sample MGYA00242112_ERZ509016 | MGnify/ENA primary metagenome ERZ509016 (study PRJEB26280, sample SAMEA2338705) | human gut metagenome | biome: human gut; feature: human-associated habitat; material: faeces...
GCTGTCCAGCCCGAGCTGCCTGTGGCCGCGGTGAGAGTTCCGTTGCCTAAAGTGACCGTGCCTTGCGTGCCAGAGAGGACATCGTCTGTCGCAACCCCGGAAGCATTGCCCAGCGTCAGCGTACCGCCGGCGAGGGTGAGACCGGAGTCGGAGTTGACGGAGATGGTCCCATCGACGGCAAGTTCTCCGTTGGAAAGCAGCTTGAGTTCGGCTCCTTCGGAAAGGATCAGACCGGAGGCCGACATCGTGCCGGAAAGTCCCAGGGATTTGTCGGTCGTCGCCGAACCGACGGCGCTGACGGTGAGGGCATCGGCCTTCAACGTACCGCCGAAGGTATCCCCTTCGTTGAGGAGGTTCAGAACGAGAGTACCGGAGGTTTTTTCAAGGGTACCCGCCACGCCGGAGAGCTTCCCGGAGAGGGTAACCGAACCTTGCTGGACTGCATTGACCAGTTCCAGCGAAGATTCGTCTGAAACGGAAACCGTTCCGGAAAGTTTCGCGTCAGCAGCCAGTCCGGACAATTGTACAAGTCCCGTACCGGAGATGGAGACTGCCGCATCGTTCTTACCGGAGTCATCGAAGACGAGGCCGCCGCCCGAGGAATGGTCTACTATCAGCGTTGTCCCGGGAGCGGCAAGAAGCTTGATGGCCTGCTTGTCCGTGATGCCGATAGCCGATTCGGGAATGGCGTCGGTCAACACGTTGGTAATCGTCACATCCGTTCCCGCGACGTTGCCCAACGTACCGCCCAGGAAATCGACAATCCCTGTTCCCAGGGAATCGGAGTTCCCCATTTCAATCATACCGTCGTAGAGATAAGTCCCTCCCGAATAGGTATTCTTGAGATTGGATGCCAGAGAAAGCTTGCCGGCACCTTTCTTGGTCAACGAAACACTAACGTCGCCATAGTCGCCGATGCCGTCGTTCGTGGAACCTTTCCCTTGGAAGAGATAATCGTTGCCGGAACTATTAATGATATCTAACGACCAGGGAAAAACCGTCCCGGAAATCGTCACGGTTTTCATTGAGGCGGCATCGTCGAACTGGACTTTCTGTCCATCCGGTCCTCCCGGAAAGCCCTGTTGATCCCAAGGAGATTCCATATTTCCTCCCCATTCCGACCCCGTATAGCCGGGATTACCGCTGTTCCAGACCCAGGTACCGATGCGGGCCAAGCGCAGATAGAGAACCTTGTTACTGGTATCCCCATCTACCGAAGTTACCAGCGTGTAGAGGTAGGAATCCGTTGAAACACTTTTCCTATCCCAAATGAAATCACCCGCATCCAAGGCGGAATCCCCTGTGACAGAGATCAGCTTGTATGCACCGGCGGCCTGATCCTCCGTTGTACGGAGGAAGTTGTCCAGTTTCAACGAAGTCGTTCCTCCAAGAGGATCAACCATTTGAACATACGGGGAATTGTCCCTTGTGAGCATGTCGGAAAGATCCAACGTCAGAGTACCTCCTATCGTCAGATTCGTACCTTTGAGTGTCGCTCCCGCCGAGACCCTTACGTCCTTCAGGACGGCGGAGGCGTCCGACAAGGTCAGTGTTCCCGACTTGGCATGTACCGCTCCGGCGTAGCCCGCCGAGGTTCCCGACAGCGTCGAATCTCCCGAAAAGACCAGCGCGTTGGACAGGGACTGGCTGTTGAGGTCGATTTTCGCCCCTTCCGCCAGGATTTCGTTGGACGCAGCCCCGAAGGCCGTGGAGGAGGCCGCCTTGAGCGTTCCCCCCGTCACCTTGATGCTGCCGGAGAGCGAGGCGTTGCCTCCTCCCAGCGTCAGCACGCCCGAACCCGACTTCACCAGGTTCACGGACGCCACGCCCGATTTGTTGGAAAGATTTCCCGACAGGGTGATGTCCCCACCCGTCGTGTCGATCGTCGTCGCATCGGAGCCCGTCGCCGAAAGCACGGCGACATGGGTCGTGCTCCACGCAGCCGACGACTTGAGCATACCGCCGCCCAGTTCCAGCGTCCCCGCCGAACCGGTGATCCCCGAAGCTCCCACCGTCAATTCTCCGCCGGTCAAGACCAGCGCGGACGCCGACGTCCCGAGCGAGATTCCTCCCGCCGAAACCGAGCCGTTGGACAAATTCAAGGAACCGCCATCCAGCGCCAGCATATTGCCGACGGATACCGTGCCGGATTGTGCGTCCGTACCGACCGTTACCGCAACGTTCGCCCCCAGGTTCAGGGAAGCCCCCGCGAGAGCACCCGTCAGCGACAAGGCACGGGACGAACCCTTACCGGCAAGCTCCAGAGTACCCGCCGTCGCCTCCAGACGACCGGACAGTGACGCATCGGCATCCAGCTCGACAAGGAGGGTGCCCTTTGCTTTCGACAGCGTGCCGGCGATCGCATCCAGCGTCCCGTTCGAGGCGTTATGCCGCACGGTCACCGACCCCGAATCATCATCATTGGCCAGGCGGAGAGTCGCTCCCTCAAGGACGGACAAAGCCCCGTCCAGCACATTGCCGGAGACCAGGCCGCCGAGCACCACCGTGCCCTTGGCTCCGGCCTGTCCGACCGTTATGTTATTGGAATTGGTATCTCCGGCAAACTGCAGCCCGGACAAAGTCATCGTCTTGCCGTCCGCCGCAGCCACCTGGATCTTCTTGCCGGAATTGGCCATAACCGTATGACCGGCAAGTTCCAGCGTATCCGTCGCCACCAGCGTCCCTCCATTGAACAACACCGTTCCGCCGTTGCCCAGGGAACTTCCCTTGCCGATCTTCAGCGTCCCGGCCGTCAACGTCGTGCCGCCCGTATAGGTGCTTTCGCCAGTCAGCTCCTGGCTCCCGGTCCCGTTCATCTCCAACGACAGCTTGCCGGAACCAAGACCGGAACCATTCTGATCCTTTACAATCCCGGAAAAGACGTGATTCTCGTCTGGAGTTATTGTTAACCTATATAACTTATTGTCAGAATCCGTTGCCGTCCAAACCCAGCCATCGCCATTGAGCCCCTTGATACTTCCGGTATCAGAACCAAGAGCTAATGCAGAACCATAACCGGTAAGGGTTACAACGGATCTTGCCAAAGCGGAAGCATGTCCAATAACAATCTGATTGCCGAAATTCTTCGATTCAACGCTGTTCATCAAATCAAGGACAGTGACATTACCGGAGAACTTTGTGTTGGCTCCATTTAAAAGGACAGAAGCTCCCCAACCTGTTTTCTTTTTGCTATCCGTGATCAGCGTTGCTCCTCCGCCCCATCCCCAGGTCCCATCCCGATGAGAATTAATCAACACCAGTTCACCGAGACCCTCCAATTCCTTCACCGTCATATAATTCTGATAACCTCCACTGATCTGAGCAACAGCATTTTCGGCTATTGTCAACTTTCCTTCCAACTGGATATTGTCTTGAGAAAACCAGATTGTATTATCCTTACCGCTATCGACAAATATATTGTTGGTCGTCACCATATTATTTTGGCTTGAAGCCAAATCGAGCCTTGTGGATAAACCATTTTCGGCGGCAATCCTGAAATCTCCCGTTCCCGCCGCCTTGAGAGTTCCTAACGTCAACCGACCGTTTTGGATCAAGGTTTCTGTAGTCAAATTGCTGTCATGATTGAGTACAAGAGTCCCGGTCCCGCTCTTAATCAACTTGCCGACACCATCGAACCCATGATTCATCGTAATGGTATAGACGCCCGTATCGAACGTCGTTCCATTGACACTCATCAAATGGATTTTGACATTGCCATTATCGAAGCCCTCTGCAGCAGTGTTTTTCTCGTCCGTATCTTTTTCTGTCGACCAATTGGCAGAAGCTCGAACAGTTCCTTCTCCCAATTGAATATTCGTAGCTTCATAAAGTCCAGATGACACATCTCCTCCTTGAGGTGTTCCCGTGAACTGATCCCGGATATTCTTGATGCCGTCGCCTCCTATCACCAACAAATTGTCCTTACCGGAATATCCGTCGGCGGGGTTGCCCATGATCAAAGCATTGTTTTTGCGGTCGTTATTACCATTGTTACTAGTTTTACGGAAATCGATACCCTTCACATAAATTTCTCCATCGATCAAATTAATAACGGAATATCCGTCATTCCCCATTTTGATTACTCCGGAAGCATTCAGTTCGCTTCCATTCTGGATATTGATGGTTGTATGCGAATTTCCCCATCCCCATACATTGAGTTGAAATGTCGTAGTCGTTAACTTTAAGGAAGAACCTTGAGTCAAATTGATGGTATGTTTGACGCCGCTTTCGCTAATGCTGCCAGAGCCTTCCACCGTCATCTTGCTATTGACAAGATTTAGCACCGACGTCACGCCGGAGCGGTTTACACAATAGTTACCACCTATACGGACGGTATTGTTTTCCATCGTGATGGTACTATTTCGACCATACTGATAAAATGCACCGTCAATATCTATATCTCCGGTAAATTTCAATGTTCCCCCATCCGTATGCTTCAGTGCCCCCGTTCCTGAGATAGTGCCGTGATAGATTGATGCCGAACTACCATACAAACGAATCGTTCCTCCGTTGGAGCCGATCATGATGTCATTGTAGATATCAAAATTTGTTGATCCCGAAGTTAAAAGTCCTCCTCCATTCAGAAAAATTACAACTCCGTCGGAATCACCTTCATTTTGCATGACATTAACGGCATCATCCCATCCCAGAAGGCCGGAACGCATTCCCACGCCTCCCGTATATCCTTCCTCAAGGGTCACCTTTGTCCGGTCACCATTACTACCGCCGTCAATACTTAAATTACCGATACCCCACAAGGATACTCCCGCCCATCCCGGACCGTCTCCAGTCACTTTGACTGTTTCCCCTGAAATAGTGTAGGTTCCGGATGTATTTGATGCATCGCCAAATGCCAGTGATGTATAATCGCTCTGTTTTGTTCCTCTTACAAGTTCCACTGTAGCTCCCGTCCCGTATGCAATGGAGGAAAACCCTTGTTCGGCATTTCCTTCCAATTTCACCTTGCTCCCATTTCCCAGAACCAATGGAGCAGACAAATTTCCACTCTTGTTTTCAATAGTCAGAGTTTTGCCATTATCCACTATGATGTTCCCCAAGGAACCGGAAAAACTATGTACAGACTGGTCTTCCTTGATCTTCAATGTTCCTTCACCGGACAAAGCAATGGACTGGGACGAAGAAAGCTCAGTTGTCCCCAGAGAAAGAATGCTATCAGACGAGGTAATGTTCAAAATAGCCGTATTTCCGAGAGTCAGAGAACCTTCGTCAAATGTCACATTACCCGATTTTAACGAAACGAACGCTGCCTCTACATTACCCATCGTGACCACATGGCTGGCATCACCGGTCGCTGTCGACAATAAAACGGCGGAAGCCTCCGCTCCCTTCCATGCCTCTGTGCCGCTACCGGCGCCCGCTTCCGTTGGACTCCATGTATTGGACAACCATATTGTATTTTCGGATATGCTCCTGTATTGACCGATGAATGTATTCACGATCTGAATCCCGGCAATCGTACCACGGGCACCTGATGCCGCTACGGAAGCAAGAGTCAGTGTTGTTCCGGTCAAGCCATTAATTTCCAGAACGTTTGTCCCGATTGTCAGATTGTAATCATTATTGCCTGAAGATCTTGTTCCCCATGTATTCGTACCAATTTTTGCAGCATTTGTCCCATCGGCTGTATAACTGGTGCCATTGACGGTCATTGCTGTAAATTTGTTATTAGCATCATCGGCATCGCCCCCGAAATAGATATATACCTTATATGTCAGATAAGGTACGTTCGCAATCGTCACCGTTTGAGACGAATTGGCTCCCGCGGAAATGGCACCAGCCAAGAGCTTTTGATTCAAGGAGGAATCTGCCGTTACTCCGGGATGGCTCCAGCCGTGAATAGCTGTGACACTGGCAGTTACTCCCGAAAGAGCAGAACCGAAATTATCGTGTAAATTGTTCCAAGTTACAGCGTTTGATCCTGTTGTCAGAGCACAGTTATTCCAATTATTGGCGATAACCTGATCCAAACCTAACATATTGGTACCTGATACCTGGTAGGCGTCATCGCCGCTTCTATAAAAGTTCAGGCTTAAACCATCTGAAGCGTAAGCAGCTGATTGTGAAAAAAATATAACGTTTGAGCAAGCGGTAAGAAGTAAAAGCTTCAAAGAGAGAGGAAGTCGTAGTTTCATGGTAAAAGATGATAAATACTTCTATAAAATAGCGTATTATCAATCCGCTATATTGATTCATTATAAGCTTATTATGAGAAAGTAACATTCCCAGACAAAGATGATTTATTGAATGTAACTTAACTCTCCATGGCTCTTGGAGCTATTTTTCTTCTTTATGATTTTTCTGCTTGATTGCGGATTGATAATCCGTTTGTCAACGATCATGATTATCCTCTCTTCCCGATAGAAGAAGGCTTTCAATTCCATCTTTATCTATGAATGGATTGTTATTATGCTTTGATAGTAAATGATTTGTGATTAAATTAATTCGATCCGCCCGTTTCTCCATGAATCAAAAAAAGACCTCGCCGGATTTTTTGGTAGAAACGGTCACGAATGAGCAAAAAAATGTTTTTTAGAATAGTTTTTGGAAGCTATCCATGTTCCTTAACCATGAACAAACGATTACGATTTGAATTACTGGTGTATCCCGAAGGATTTTCTCTTCAACAGCAGGTTCACAAGGGCAAATACGAATTCCAATAAAGCGTCTTATTAGGCATTTTTTGAAAACGAGAAGATAAAATGCTCAAAAAATCAAGCGAGGTGCCATGATTCTATTACTCAATCCGGTTTGCCGGTTGTATTTAGACGTATCCCGGGCGTGCCGAAAGGCGACCCGTGACGATGCCCATGATACAGAATGCCGTGTAAATCAGGCAGAATGGAAGGATGGAACTACCGTGCTGGAGAACAAAACTCCCACCAAGCGCCATGAGGGCCCCCAAGGTGAATCCGAATCCCTGCGACATGCCGGATAGTTCCAGGGCCGTTGTTTCGTTATCCGCTCGTTCTACCATCAGACTCATGCCTCTGCTGAACACGGCTCCCGTTCCAAGTCCGCATATGATCGAGAACGGTATGACCCACTCCAGCGGTCCATACATGATGGCCCAGCAAGAGATTACGGAAGATGCCAGGGCCAGTGTAATGAGCCTGCCGTGCCCTCCGAGTTTTTCTTCTCCCCAGTGGGCAACAAGAGTGGCGGGGATTTGAGACAGGGTGATCAGGGAGAGCACGTATCCGGCGTCATCGCCGTTCATGCCCCTGCCTTTGAGCAGGATGGGGAACCAGGTGAAGAGGAAGTAGGCCGCTGCAACTCGGCTCATGTAGAAGAGAGTGATTTGCCAGGCTCGCGGGTGGGTCAGCAAACGGCTGATATTCGTTTCAAGGGGCTGTTGGCGTGCGTGGCTGGGATAGATTTTGAAGTAACACCCCCAGATGGCGCAAGCCAGCAGGATAGGAGCAGCCCAGAAAGCCAGTCCTTCCTTCCATCCTCCGAGGTTGGCGGCGATGGGGTAGGCGGTAGCCGCGGCGACGGATGTACCCAGGCCGACGAGGGCGCTGTAGATTCCCATCATGAACGGCGCTTTGTCCGGCATGGTATGTTTGATGAATCCGGGAATGGCTGCTCCGGCAATGCCCAGTCCCAGGCCCATGACGATCATGCCACCATACAGACCGATCATGCCACCGTAACTGCGCCAGAGGATTCCGGCAACGGCGACGAGAGGGAAAATAAGGATGATTTTCCACGGGAGGAGCAGACGGGCGACACGGGGAGCCAAGGCCGCTGCGATGCCAAGGACAAAAACGGGCAGGAGGGCAAAGGTTCCGGAATCGTCCATGGAAAGTCCCAGATCATGTCTGAGTTCCCCCAGCAAAGGGTCGGGAGCCGTCATGGCCGGTCTCAGGTTGAAACAAATGAGGATGATCGCCAGAATGAGGAATACCTGCTGCCGGATGCCGGATGATGATGCCTGGTCCATGTGGAGATGATGGTAAGGAGTTAGGAATGAGCCTACTAAAGATATACATGGAAACAGGTGTTTCCGTTCACCGGGGATGGGAGAGAGACGGGAAAAAACGGCAGGAGGCCGCTCCGCGTACTGGCGGAACGGCCTCCCGGTGTTGGCTTGAAATTGAGTTTATTGTGATGGATGAGGGAGGTTCAGGACTTGTTTTTGATGACATTTTTCCCTTTGGCTTCCGGGGAGAGATTGATGGCTCCCCCTTGTTCCACGGAGGCGATGCCTTGCCAGGCGGCATCCTTATCCACAGTCAGGGTGGCACCTTTCATGACGATGAAGTTGGCCTGGACTGCCGTGTGGGCTCCGATCGTCAATGTCGTACCGGGGTGGAGGATAATAGGGGCTTTCCCTGTTTGGACGACGGAAGTAATCCAGTCTGAAGGATCGACAAAGTTGGCGGCATGCGGGGTGGGCCTTCCGGTGATGGAAATGTGGCCGCTACGGATTTCGATACCGCCTTTGTTCGTGATTTTTCCGCTCCAGGTCCAAGTGGCTTGATCATCCTTTCCTTCGGGGGCATAGACGATTTTGAGCAAACCTTTGGCGGTATCTCCTCCGTCGGTCAACACACCGAAGAAGGAGCCGGTGCCCGTGTAGGTGAAGGTGGATGTAGTGCCGGGTTTCAGGTTGGTGATGCGGGCTCCTTCGTCGAGATGGGGCAGGGTGTTCCAGGTCAGGGAATGACCGTAGAGGTCAAGTAATCCCCCTTTGGCTCCGAAGTGGACGGGTCCGGCAAGCTGGTTGTCTCCCTGGAGGCGCAGAGCGGGGCGGCCGGATACCAGCATGACGGACGAGGCTGCCTTGCCGTTTTCGCGATTCAGGATGGTTTGTCCGTCTCCCAGGTTCAGGGAAGCCGGGTTATCTCCATTCCCTTCAATGATTAGGGTTCCTTTACCGACTTTGCGCCATTCCTGACCATCTTTGGCCGTCAGGGTTGATGTGACGGTAGTCCCCTTGCGGATATCCATGCCTGCCGAGTACAGGGTATGGGATGGCTGGGCCGCCGTGAGTTTCATGTTTGTCTTGAAAGTCAGGCTGCCGGCGCCCATATCGACCGGGGCTTCCAGACGGAGTTCGGACGGCGTGCCGGAGAAGACGAGATTACGCGTTTTTTCCAGTTCATCCATGGTGGCATCCGGGAAGGCTTTTCCCTGAGCCAGTCCATGGTATGCCCACGACCTGGCTCCCTGGACGAGTTTTCCTTGACCTTCGGTGTTCGTTGGTTTCCAGAGAATAGGGGTAGACGAAGACGAGGTGATTTCCGGATCGAAATAAGATCGGATGACATCAATGCTCCAGATGTTGCTGCTGCGCATCTGACTAAATCCTCCTCCGCCGCCGGATTGCCCCGGTCCGATATATTCCCAACGCTTGTTTTTGTCATTGTAGATCCAGCTGCCGCTTCCGCTGTCGCCTCCGAGGATGCAGATGGGCAGGGGGAGGTCAGGGTTCTTTTCAAGCTGAAGGGAATATTGGAATTGGAAGGCTCTGTATTTGCTGGCAGGGTGTTCCGGGTTGTTGGACGGGGGCGTTGACAGGACGTTTGTGAAAATGACCGTGCCTCCCGTCAAGAAGGAGTAGGCTCCCGCCACATCGTTCGAATTGTCTTTGTCGACAGCTACTTTTTGGGTGCCTCCTCCGGCTCGGAGGACGGGCTTTCCTTTGATATTGAGAAGTAATTCTTCATCTTCCACGAAGGGAACGGGTTCGGCTTCCGTGACAATCTTGTCCAATCGAGCTACCTGGATGTCATACGTGTAGTCGGTTTTTTCTCCCCATCCATTGTTTTTTTTGACGACACGGTAGTTGTCTTGGCCGCCAAAGCGTTTGGTGAAAGATGCCGTTTGGTAGCCGCCGTTGTGGGCGACAGTGGCAAGGAACTGGGGATTGCCGGTTAGAGCGGCAAAACCTTCGTCCACAACGGATTCAAAACTCATCATTCTGGGGATGGTTCCCGACGGCGTTCCGTCCTTGTAGTAAACGGGAACATTGGTGGCATCCGCAGCAAATCGACCTCGGTTTTCCGCGAAGTCCCTGTATGTTTGCAGGGGAATGTCCGGATGCATCAGGCCGGCCAGAGTTCCGTTGGCTGCCAGGAGGGCAAGGCCGCAGACTATTCCATTCAGGGGGAGGTTCCGGGTATTCATGGGAAATGGTAATAGAGATATTACTTTCGGATGATGCGTAATCTTTCACGAATTGTGCCGGGTAGGGCATGGACAGGGGAATTTTTGCCTTGTACCGGTCAGCTTGTTTTTTCATGGTAACGAGTGAGAATCATGTTCATTGCTCATCTTCCTGCCGGGTACCTTCTAGGATGTACATTTCGGAGCTGCCAGGCGAAACTGGTCATGTTCGCCGCATTGCTTGGATCCGTATTTCCGGATTTTGACCTGTTGTATTTCTATCTGGTAGACGGTCGTCAGCATCACCACCATACGTATTGGACACACTTTCCCCTCCTCTGGGTCAGCTTGAGCGTTTTAGCCGGGATTTGGGTTTTGTGCCGGAGGTATTCTTCGGTCGCCTGGGCGACTCTGGCATTCAGTTTGAGCGGAGTTCTCCACCTTGTCCTGGATTCTTTTGTCGGGGATATTCCGTGGTTTGCTCCTTTTTCTCTCAAGCTGTATGCCATGTACCACATTCCCTCCGTTTACAAGCCGTGGTGGTTGAATTTTATCCTGAATTGGTCCTTTCTTCTGGAGTTGGCGATCATCGCTTGTGCCGTCATCGTGTACCGTCTGCGCAGGCATCGGAGAAGAGAAAGTTAGGGAATATTTGCGGCTCATGAAATTTTGGAGTTGGACTATCCGTGTCGAACCGGCTATCTTATCTACCATCCTCTTTTTCTTATGCAGACTTACTTTTTATACAACAAGGTGATTGCCGCGCATGCGCTGGCCTTATTTGCTGTCGGAACCGGAGCCGGATGGGCCGCCTCCGATCAATTGAATGAACAGGTTATTCGCGACAATATGGGTAAAGTTGCCGAATGGCAGGTCAAGCATCCCAAACACTCGAAAACGGACTGGACCAACGGCGCCCTGTATTCCGGATTGCTTCAATACGGGCTGGCTGTGCCGGAAGGCATCGGTCTGAAGGCCATCCGGGAAGTCGGGGAAAAAACCAACTGGGGTGTCGGCAAACGCCACTACCATGCCGACGACCACTGTGTCGGCCATGCCTGGATTGAAATGGCCGGCCGCGACGGCAACCCCGCTGCCGTGAAAAATATCAAAGAAGTTCTGGATAAGGTCAAAGATAACCCTGCCCAGGCCAAACTGGAATTCGGCACACCCAAGTGCCAGGACCGCTGGTGCTGGAGCGATGCCCTTTTCATGTCTCCTCCGTCCTATGCCAAATTAGCGGCGTATACGGGTGACGAATCGTACCTGAAGTTCATGGACAAGGAATACAAGGCTACCTACGACTATCTTTTCGACAAAAAGGCCGGCCTCTTTTCCCGCGATTCCCGCTATTTTACCCAGAAGGCGGCCAATGGTAAAAAAATGTTCTGGAGCCGTGGCAACGGCTGGGTCATTGCCGGCCTTCCTCTGATTCTCCGCGACATGCCGCAGGACTGGCCGACGCGCCCGTTTTATGAAAACCTGTTGAAGACTCTCGCCAAGTCCCTCAAGAATTGCCAGACCGAAGACGGTTCCTGGCACGCCAGTCTGCTTGACCCGGAGGATCCGCCCCTCAAGGAAATGAGCGGTACCCTGTTTATCACCTACGGCCTGATCTGGGGCGTCAACAATGGCCTTCTTGATGCCAAGGAATATATGCCCGTGATCGAAAAAGCCTGGAAAGCTGCCAATGAATGTGTCGAAGAGGACGGACTCCTCGGTTGGGTTCAGCCTATTGCCGACAAACCGGGGCATTATTCAGCCAAGTCTACGGAAGTTTATGGTCCTGGAGCTTACCTGCTTGCCGGTACCGAATTGCGCAAGGCCGTCGTGGCGAAGGAAAATCCAAGACGCCGGACAGTCACGGTGACGAATCCTCTGCCAGTGTATCGTTCGCATGAAACGATTTCCATTAAATGGCCCGATATGCCTGCTGCCGATGCCGAAAACCTGCGTGTCTTCGATGTGCGCGACGGGCGCGTCATCCCCCATCAGCTTGTGGATGAAAACGGTGACGGTAAGACGGATGTCCTCCTCTTCCAGGGCGATTTCCCCGCCAGAGTCTCCCGTGACTATTGGGTGTTTTCCAGCAAGACTCTTCCAGCTGCCTCCAAGGATACCGTCTGTTACAGCCGTTATGTCCCCGAACGCATGGATGACTTTGCCTGGGAGAATGACGTGACCGCTCACCGTATCTACGGTCCCAAGGTGTCGGAACCGGCTCCGAAGGGGGAAGGCCTCTTCTCCAATGGATCCGATATCTGGTGCAAGTACGGTCCGGGACTCGTTATCGACGAATTCTACAAGAAGGGCAACTACCATTCCGATCATGGCAAGGGGCTGGACATGTATAAGGTTGGTCCGAATCGTGGTTGCGGCGCTACGGCCGTCGTGAGGGACGGTACTCCTTTTGCTTCCGTCAACTGGGCTACAGGGAAAAACCTTTACAATGGCCCCATCCGCACTGCGTTTGAAGTGACTTATGCTCCTTGGAAAGCGGGTAGCGGCGTTACCGTTCAGGAAAAGCGAGTTATGACTTTGGATGCCGGTTCTCCGTTTACCCGGGCCGAAAGCCGGTTTGAAGTGAAGGGGGCTCCGACTCCTCAATTCGCTGCCGGTATCAACACCAATCCGGAACTCAACGGTATTGAAACCACCAATGTCGATCCGAAAGCCGGTTATGTGGCCGTCTGGGGTACCCCAAGCGGTAAGGATGGCAAGGACGGCATCATTGGAAGCGCTTTGATTGTGCCGAATGCCAAGGGGAAATTGGACAAGGATGGCAACACTTATCTTTTCCGCCCGCTCAAGAGCAACGAGCCTCTCGTTTGGTACATGGGAGCCATGTGGAGCAAGGCTTCTCCTGTGAAATCCGCGGAGGATTGGACGGAGGTCGTCTCCCGCAAAGCCCGGGCCGTCCAGACGCCATTGGTTGTGCAAATGAAATAAGCTGCCGATTCTCAGTACAGAAGGGCTGCCTTGCAACAATGCGCAGGGCAGCCCTTCGTCTTTTGAGATTGTCGGCGTCTAATTGTCGAAAATGCGGAAGCGTTTGATGAATTTTCCAGTTCGATTGATGCGCGACCTGTTCCGGCATTTCAGGAGGATTTTTCTACCGACCTCATTACGGGTGAAGACCAGTTTGTACGGGCAGTGGAGCTTGTCCAGATGCTCTTGGAAGGCTTCAGCTGATTCTTTATTGTTGCCGAGGATGGCGGGGCAGGCATAGCTGCGGTCGTAGTCGAGAAAAAGAGCCCCCAGGATGAAGTCCTGGCGAATCAGGAGGTAGCGTGGGTTGTCGATGGGGGAGAGGAGTTCTCCGATGGCGTTGCGGAAGAGGGTTTTTTCCCGGAGAGAGCCGTTCTGTAGTTCGCAGGTGATGATCAGGCTGGAGTTGAAGGAGGCGACGCGGGCTATCGTATCTGGTGAGGCGATTTTCCCGCATTCCTTCATGGTGCTCAGTAGTGCTGTCGCAAAGCTGCGTATTGTTTTTTCCGGAGAAAGCAGAGGAAGAATCCGGTAGATGATGAGTATGTAAATTTTATGCAGAATCCAAAATGTGGCGATGAGGGCAATGAGTTGCCAAATTGTGGCGGCTTTCATGATTGCCGATCCGGCTGATGCAAAGCCTGCAACAAGAGTGCCGCCCAGTAGGAGAAGATACAGTAAATTGAAGAAGATGAATTTTGTAGGTTCTCTGGGAGGATTCAGTTCGACGGTTTCGAGGATATCCTCCTTATTGACGTCTGATCCCTGCAATAATTCTTCCCAACGTTTGCGCATTCCTTCACGGTCAGCGGCCATGGACAGCATCTGTTCATTGATTTCCTGAATGTGCTTTTTGGTGTACGGGGGCTGGATGATGTCGAGGCGTTCGATACCGTTGGTGATGTATTGTCCTTGCCTGTAGGAAGGCCCCATGAAGCTTTCGAAACGGCGTGTGAGCATGTCGTAGTCTTCACTTTCCAGCCTGGACGGTTCCTCATTGAGTGATTGGATGAATCTGACGATGGTGTTTTCTTTCAGGGCAGCTTCGGGTTCCAGCGTGGCGAGGTGCCAGATATTGGCGGTTTTATCTGGTTTGTCGGGATCGATGCGAATGGCTCGCCCTCTCATTTGATTGGAGAGCATGAAAGAGCCGATGAAACTGGCCAGGATAAGGCTGTTGATGCAGGGAGAGTCCCATCCTTCCCCCAGCAGGGATTTGGTGCCGACGAGGATTTGGCAATGCCCTTGGCGGAAGGCTTTCGTGATGACGGCAACCTTGTTTTTATTTTGTCCGCTAAAGTTTAGTTCGCAATATGGCACATTGGGCAGGGGGCGCGACGTGAGGGAAATCCCCATGTCGTGGGCGGTCTCCATCAATGCCCCCAGTGTATTGGACGGCCAAAGCACGAGGGTGCCGGACAGGAGCGCGATGCCGACCTGTTCTCCCATCTTGCGGCGGATGGCTTCGAAGATGGGCACCGTTCCCATTTCTTGCAGTGGGCGATCACTGCCAATGGTGGAGAGCAGGTTTTTCTTGATGTGATCCGTCAGCACGAGGAGGCGCAAATCGCGCCCGAGTTGTTTGTGTTCCTCCTCGGCGATGATGGTGATGCTCTCCAGCTTGCCGACTGATGAGATGAAGGTGCGCTTCAGTTTGTCATCGAAGAGGAGGCAGACCTGGTGGCGCTTGATGAGGCCGGCATGTGAGAGGGCGGTGTGCAGGTGCTCAACGCTGGCGGGTGAAAAGAGTTCCGGGTGAGCGAGGATGAAATTGAAGACCCATTCGGCATATTTGATCGAGGTGAATGAGGGGAGGCTCTTTCTGCCGGTGAGGAGACGGATAAGTTTTCTCGGGATATTTTCACCTCTGGCGTGAGCCAGAATCAGAATGTATGAGAATTGATCCGCATATTCCAGAAGGGTTTCCTCCATTTTCCGGTACCGAGTCAGAAGAGCGCTGGCTTCCAGTATTTCTCCGAATATGGGGCCGGTTAGAATGGTGTGCGTGGTTTCGGACGCTATTTGGCGGTATTTTTGGAGGGCATCCAGCTCGGGGGCGGCAGGATAGTTGAAGTAGATGTAGTCCTGATGAGGACAAAGACTTTTTTGCGAAACGAGTTGGGGAACGAAAATTTCGGCGTCGATTTCTCCGCAGACGGTCATGTAGCGTTTCCATTCCTCCGGCGTACTGTCGTAGGGAGGTGTGGCCGTGAGTGCGATGATGGAGACATCTGCCTTGAGGGCTTTCAGGAAGGCTTCGAGAGCCTTTTGCCATTCGCTGCGGAGGTGGTGGGCTTCATCGAGGCAGATGGTGCGTATGCCTGCCTTGTGGATGGCTTCGATGAGTTCGTTTCTAGCGGAGAATTCGGCGGGGGCATTGTCTTCTTCGGAAGTGGTGTCCTCCATATATTCCTGCTCGTCGCCATCGACCTCCATTGGAAGGGGGCGGCCCGTCCATGCAGCATGAAGGGCCTGGTAGGTGACGGAGGTGATGAGGCTGGGCTCCGAGAGGCTGAAGGATATCATGCCGGAATCATCCCGTCCCGATGGCAGGAAGTTGCCGCGGAAACGTTCTCCCCATTGCTGGCGGATGGTGACGGAGGGCGACAGGATAAGCGCGGGGGCATTCTTGCGGCGGAGT
>ENA-ORNB01001565-ORNB01001565.1-human-gut-metagenome-genome-assembly--contig:-NODE-1565-length-15650-cov-2.488041_pt1 | contig 15650 bp, 7 predicted proteins | sample MGYA00242112_ERZ509016 | MGnify/ENA primary metagenome ERZ509016 (study PRJEB26280, sample SAMEA2338705) | human gut metagenome | biome: human gut; feature: human-associated habitat; material: faeces...
ACGGTCGTCACGAATATCCTGATAATTCACTCCGGCGCTCAAGCTGTCCGTAGCGGACTCATTCAAGAAACGGGTATTCAGTATTTCCCATCCGGCAGGGAAGATCTCCGATAATACCAAATTATTATATCCCCGGGCCGAAGGGTTCTTTACCGTAACCACGGCGGAGAAATTCGTACCTTGCTCCAATTGGGCGACATTGACCGGACGTCCGTTCAAGTCCACATAGCTAACCGCCAATGAGACACCGTTCGCATACGCTTTTTCCTCTCCCTGCTCCGGTATTCCCTCGGTTATAATACGGGCGAAGAGCGTAGATTTACCCGTGTTCTTCAACTCGACGCTCGCCGAGGTTCCCGCCTTATCCAATAAGGTCTCGGACCATATATTCTTATCCGTTTTCACCTGTCCATCCTTTCCGCCACAAGCGTACGTGAAATCCATTGCCCCGTCTACCCGATATTTAGCTAGGTAGTCCGACAAGGCAACTAAAGCGAATGCCGTAGATTGTGTGCTCAACCAATCATCCGAAGAAAGCTGTTTGGACAATTCTTCCACCAAAGTAGCGGCCTCCTTGCCTTTATCCAACAAGCAAAGCGTCATTAACTGGATGGATTGATCCCGGACATCACTGCCGAACGTCTCGTCATACTCGGAATAACCGGAAGGAAGAGCCGTCGTCTTACTGATCAGGTCTTGAGCGACATCCTCACGGCCGACCAAGGCATAGGCGGAAGCTAGCGACCAGCGACTCATGGAGGCCAAGTCTTTCATCTCTTTCAAGCGGTTCATGGCACCCATCTCCGGCGACCCGGCCAAAGCCAATACATACAGGCGATAGGCTTGGGTAGTCTCTTCCGAATCCATATAATAAGAGGTAGCCGGCTTCCAATTACGGGCTACCCGGCGTAGATTATTCAATACGCTTTGTTTCATGGCCTCGGGAACCAAGTAGCCTTTCTTCGAGGCTTCCAGCAAGAAATGAGTAGCGTAAACCGTACCCCAGCCATTGCTGCTCGTTCCACCCGGCCAATAGGCGAAAGCCCCATCTACGGTCTGGTAAGAGCGTAGACGGCGGATCACCTCTTTCACGGCCTCCTCCGTGGATTTCGCCTGTTGAGGGGTCAAATCCGTAAACGAGGAGATATAAAGCTGCGGGAATCCTTTCGAGGTGATCTGTTCCAGACATCCGTGAGGATAACCCAACAAATAAGATAGACGTGAGGATAAGTTCACGGGGGCGATATCCGACACTTCCAAAGTCAACTGGTTCGTACCCGTGGCACCCGGCATCGCAACCGTCTCTTTCCAAGACTTGCCGGCCTCCAAGGTAGCGGCGGTAACTTTCACTTGCGGGCGGCGTACCGTACGGATCTCCAGTTCCGTCTCATAAACGGATTTATCCCCTTTACCCGTAGCGGTTATCGTTACCTTCCCGATACCCGGGTTCTTCTTCACCCGGATACGGAACGAGGCTTGCTGATCCCCTTTCCGCTCGAAGCTCAAGCTCCTCGTCGCCTCGCCGACCACTTCCATATTCGAGCTGCAAGCAATAGATACATTCACGGCCCCTACGCCATCCTCGGTAGCGAATACCGTAGCGGGTACTACCATCTCCTCGCCCACGCCGATCACCCGGGGCAAGGTTCCTAGCAGCATTACGGGCTTACGTACCATCACGCTCTTATCGGCATGTCCATAAGCCTCCCCGTTTCCGGCTACCACCATGATCTTGACACGCCCGTTATAATTCGGCATCTGATAGGTATGCCGGGCGGTCTTCCCCTTCTTCAGCAAGAATGGGCCGTCAAATCGCACCACGGGCTTGAAGCGGTTCACGATCGCTTTCGGGCCTTTGTTCAGCGCATCATCGCCGCCGATACTGAACAATTGCTCGATACGGCCGCCATAAGCGCCAACCACGTAGTTATACAAATCCCATGTATTCACGCCCAACACTTCCCGGGCGTTAAACGCCTTCCAAGGCTCCGGCGTACGGAAACGGGTCAGGTCCAGCAAGCCCTCATCCACGATCGCCAGCGTATAAGCCATCTCCTTTCCATTCTTCTCGGAGACGGAGACGGTATAAGAGGCATCCGGTTTCAGCTCGGCGGGAGATTGGATGACCGGGGTCAGATGGCTCTCCGGAGAAGTTACCGTGAACGGGACCACGCCGTACAAGCGGATCGGCAAATCGTTCTTCGTGATGCCATGAGGCTGCAAAAGGGTGATATAAACGTAAGCGTTCGGCTGCATATCTTTCGTCACATCCAGTCTCACGGTCGTTTGTTTATCCTCGCACGTATGTTCCGTCAAGGAAAGGACACGCACGCCGTTCTCTATACTGATAATCGCACGGCTTCCTTTCGTAGAGGGGAAGGTGACTACCATCTTCTCGCCGGGCGTATAACTATCCTTATCGGTCTTGAAACTAAGCATCGTGGCGGACTCGCTGCCATCGGTGTTACGTCGGCCCTCGTTATAAGGCCAGTCGAAATAACTCATCACTCCCGTAGAGTGCTTGCTCTCCTTATCTTTCACGGAGATGAAATACGTTCCCCACTCCTTATCCGGGAACGAGAGCTGGAACGTACCCCGCCCGCTCCCATCCGTACGAATGGCAAATGTCTTTACCGGCTTATTGTAGGAATCCGATACGTAATTGGCCAGACCGCTACTGTTGGAGTCCCACCACCAATACCAGTAGACCTTATATACTTTCACATCTAATTCCGTATTCGCTTGCGGTTTCCCTAAATAATCAACAGAAGCGACCTCGTAGGTGTAATTGGTTCCGGTATTTAGTTGTTCCTTATCTTTCTGCGGAGATTTGATACCAGCATACCGGCGATAAGGCGAGTAAAGCATCCGGTCCGCGTCGATACTGAAATCGCCGGATTCCTCATAGACCCGGGTCACTAGGTTTGCCAGCAACATTCCGGGAGCGGTAGAACCCAGCTCGAAGCGGGCTTGTACCGTGGCATCGCCCCGCTCATTGGTAACGCCGGAGATCAGCTTGCTCTCTTCCGTATTAAATACACGGGAAGGATCGTCGAAATAGAACCCCTTATACCCCTCGAAGGTAGTCGGGGTGGCGATAAAGGTACCTTGTATATCATATTTCAAGTTACGGGCAATAGCTCCTTGCAGCCATTCCACATGCAGGCGGGCATCCATAGGTTCACCACGCAACAAGGTCTTCTCCGGCATGGATAAGGCGATCTTCAGGCGGTTCGGCTTGATGGACTCGATGCGTAAGCGCTTCGAGAAAGAGACCCCACCCACTTGCGCCTTCACATTCCACGCACCTGTGGGAGCATCCGCCTCGGTAACGAAATCGAAGACATAAAGCCCCAGCTCGCCACGGGTCTGTGTCTTACGGGCATACATTTGCCCTAACGGGTTGTACAGCTCCATCACCACCGGATGCTCTGCCGGCAATTGCTTCGCCCGGTCGTTCAGCATAAAGCCCAGATGCAACGTGTCACCCGGACGCCATACGCCCCGCTCGCCATAGATAAAGCCCTTGATCCCTTTCTGGACTACCTCGCCCGATACATCGAACGAGCTGAGCGAGAGAGCCGATCCGTTATCCACCCGCAGATAGGAACGTTGGGTTCCCTGTGAGGCGATCAGGTAGAACGGACGTCCCGAGGAGAGATCCAGCCGTACCTGTCCCTTGTCATCGGTCGTGCCCGAGGCCAACGCTTGGTGTTGGTAATTATAGGCGGTAACCGTAACTCCTCGCTCCGGCTCCGTACTCTGTATGTTATGCACCAACACGGTCATATCATTATCCTGCCCCATCAAGGCGACCAGTCCCAAATTGGTAGCCAAGATATTCTTTCCCTCTACCTTATTAAAGTAATAACTATCCGAGCAAGGATCGTTCCATTCTTTCCAATTATAACTAGACCAATCGTATTGACGGTAATAATACGCTCCCTCGTCAAAACGGGCGGACTCTTCCTTGAAACGGATCTCGTCCGAGGCCAAGATCTGCTCCTTCGAGATCTTCACCGTATCATTCCCGCAAGGATAGGCCGACAAAGGCCGGTCAAACGAAAGCTCCAGACGGTAGATAGCGCCCGGTTCCGGCTCGATCAACCGCTTTAAATCGACCGCAAACGTATTCCACCGGGACAGGTCAAGACCCTCCTCATCCAAGAAGATCGTCTTACGGGCGATCAAGCGCCCGACACGCATTAACTCCCCGGACTCATCCAAGTTGTTCGATTGCAGGAACTGACCGATATTCTGCTCCAATATCTTGATAACGCTCACCGTAACCCCTCGCAAATAAATCGCTTGGAAAGGAACGGATAATTGCGTGGATTGCGGGATGATCACTCCTTTCCCGATAAAACGGACGCCGGGTTTCTGCTCATCTAGGATTATTTGACGCACGACAGCCTCTTTCAGGTTCAAGCCGCTCTTGCTGCGGATGCCTTGGTTCAGGTGGATATTCATCACGCCCTTTTGCCACAAATCGGCATCCGGATATAGGCGTAGCTTGTTTCCGTCCACGGTTACGGTCTCCGACGTATTCTCGGCGATAAAGGCCAAGCCTCTCATATCTTGGCCCACATCCAATAACTTCGTGAAAGCGACCTCCACGTAACGCTCCGGCTCGGACACATACGTCACGTCGTACACCGAGAAATCATTCTGATCCGGAACGCTCACTGTCACGACATCGGCCTTTTCCACGCCTAGTTTATTAGAAGATACGGAAAGCTTGAGTGTCCGTTCCCCCTCCATCCCGGCGGAGACATTGAGTAAGGTCACCTCATGTTTCTTCCCATCCGGGCTGTGTTGCCAAGTAGCGTCTACCTTCTCCGAGAAATCCACCAACGACTCCACGGTCTCCGGAGATTCCTTATCCGGCGTGAAAAGCACGGCGGTCAGATCGTACCCATTCTCGTTTTTCTTGTTGATATCCATCGATTCCAGATTCCCCCGAAGGGCTAAAGGGAGCGTGGTAAAACCAAAAGCGAACCACTTATCCTTACCTTCCGCCTCAAACCATTCGGACAAATCGGCGTTCACCTGATAAGAGGTGTTTCGCTCAAAGCCTTTCTCCGGCTTGAATACCAACGTCCGGTTATTCTCGAAAGCCCATCGTCCCGGCACATCGGGCTTGAGGCGCACGAGTTTTCCTAGCCGGTCCGCCTTTAATCGATCCGCCGGGATCTCTTGATTAAAGATCAGGTAAACGGGAGAATACCGGGAAATCTTCCCAGTAGTAAACGCCTCTACATTCGGATTATAAGGAGGGAAATCTTGATCCGCAGGGCTTGTCGTATGACAACTTGTCAAGATAGACAAGAGACAAAGTACGCAGAATAAACCGATAGACCGTATCATACACATGAATGTTTAAATGGTTAATCCACAAATGTACATAAATTATACCAAGATGCAATGATCTATCCGTATATCTCCTTTTCGAACAATCACTTCTCGAATATATTCGCTATATTTGCGTTCAATGAAACATCTAAGATTGTAAAACAAGATCATGACCAAGAAACTACACAAGGAAATCCCCATCGACTACGCCGTCTGCCAGCAACAAGATTGCCCTCGGGCCGGAAAGTGCCTGCACCAGATCGCCTACCAACCGCTCATCGAACAACCGGCAACCGTATTACGGCTGCTGAACCCCACCCTCTGTACCCGGGATGAGGCTTGCCCCTACTTCCGAGACTCCGCTCCCGTCACCTACGCACGGGGCTTCACCGGGATGCAGAGCCGGATGTTCCCGGCGCAATACCAGCAATTCATGTCGATACTCATGTCCCATTTCGGACGTAACCCCTACTTCGAGCGGCGAAGGGGCGAATTTCCACTCTCACCTAAAGAGCAAAGGATCGTGCTAAACGCCTTGCGAAGGGTCGGAGTGACGGAAGAGCTAAGGTTCGATCATTATGAGGAGAGTGTCAATTGGTATGATTGAGGCAGTACTCTTTATAAAGTACCGCAATACTCAGCCGGACAGTACCGCAGTACTTCGTAAGGAGTACCGCAGTACTTTGCACACAGTACTACAGTACTTCCTACGGAGTACTGGCAGATGCCTCAGCCATCTATCCAAGTCGCTATTACCAAGGCCGGGACGAGTGCCATGGCGCCTCCTCGCATCCCTCTTGGGGATCGGCGTGGCGGCGTGGTGTATCCTGTATGGCATCGTGCCCCGGCAATTATTTCCCGCCCCCTGCTCTACCTTATTATATTCGGCCGAGGGCGAGCTTCTAGGCGCACGTATCGCACCGGACGGGCAATGGCGTTTCCCGGCGGCGGATAGCTTGCCTGATAAATTCGTGGATTGCTTGCTCACGTATGAGGATAAACGGTTCTTTTACCATCCCGGTATAGACCCCGCCGCCATCTTCCGGGCGATCCGCTTGAACGGGAAAGCGGGGCGTGTGGTGAGCGGAGGAAGTACCTTGACCATGCAATTGGCACGCATAGCGAGAGGGAACCAAGACCGGACCTTCTACGAGAAAACGATCGAGATGTGCTGGGCGCTCTTTCTGGAAACCACCTATAGCAAACAAGAGATACTGAACCTCTATGCCTCGCACGCTCCCTTCGGGGGAAACGTAATCGGGCTGGAGACCGCCGCATGGCGTTATTTCGGGCGAAGCGCCTCCGAGCTATCGTGGGCCGAGAGCGCCACGCTCGCGGTTCTTCCCAACTCCCCCGCCTTGATCCACCCCGGGAGAAACCGGAAACAACTGAAGGAGAAGCGAGATCGCTTATTGGCTTCCCTTCAAAAGAAAGGTATATTGGAGGAGACCGAATACGAGCTGGCCTGCATGGAGCCACTTCCCGAAGCCCCTCTCCCTTTACCTAATGATGCCCCTCACCTGTTAGAAAGACTGGCCGCGGAACAACCGGGGCAACGCATCCAAACCTCCGTCCGCCAAGCCCTGCAACGGCAGACACAGGCCCTCGTAAACCGTTATGCCCGTGAATACAGTTCCAACCATATCCATAATCTGGCGGCGATCGTAGCGGACGTGGAGACCGGAGAGGTATTGGCCTACGCCGGAAACGCTACCTACCCGGCCGACGAGCGGCGGGGGAATCAAGTGGATATCATCACCTCGCCCCGAAGTACGGGAAGTATTCTCAAGCCCTTCCTGTATGCCGGTATGCTGCACGACGGGCTGTTGCTCCCCTCTATGCTGGTATCGGACGTGCCCTTGAATATAAATGGCTTCTCCCCCCATAATTACAACAAGACATTCTATGGAGCGGTACCGGCCCATGTAGCCATAGAGCGCTCCTTGAACGTGCCCTTGGTACGTATGCTCTCCCAGTATAATACCGGACGCTTTATGTCTTTGCTGAAATCGTGGGGAATGACTACCTTACGTTTCTCTGAGGAACATTACGGGGCCTCCTTGATCTTGGGAGGGGCCGAGGGAACCTTATGGGATCTTTCCGGCATGTATGCCTCCATGTCTCGTGTGCTTAAACATTACCGTACTTACAACGGACGCTATAATCCGGCGGATATCCATCCGCTGACTCCCTTTCCTGCGGAGAGGAAGGAACCCATCCGTTCCCTTACCGATAGCCGGCTCACCGATAAGGCGCTCCTTTCCTCCGCGGCCCTGTGGTACACGTTCGAGGCGATGTCCGCCCTGAACCGTCCCGAGGAAGAGGCCGACTGGCAACAATTCGAGTCGATGAAACGGATCGCGTGGAAGACCGGGACGAGTTACGGGGGACGAGACGCTTGGGCGATCGGCACGACTCCCCGCTACGTCGTCGGCGTATGGGCCGGTAACGCTTCCGGCGAGGGCCGTCCAGGACTTACGGGTGTCGGCAACGCCGCCCCGGTCCTTTTCGATCTCTTTTCCCTATTGCCCGGTAGCGAATGGTTCGACCTGCCCTACGATGAGACGCTTCCCCTGGCGATCTGCCGGAACAGCGGACATAAAGCCTCGCCCTACTGCGAGCAAACGGACACCTTATACATGCCGCTGTCCGGCAATAACACGGGGATTTGCCCCTACCATAAGCTCGTGCATCTATCGACGGACGGTACAGGGTCAATAGTTCCTGCGAGTCTGTCGACCGGATGATCAGCCGCCCGTGGTTCGTGCTTCCTCCCGCACAGGAGTATTACTACCGCAACTATCACATCGATTATATCCCGCTCCCTCCGGTAAAACCCGGCTGCGGGCAAGACCTGAACCGCCAGATCGAACTGATCTATCCCGAGCATAACGCCATTCTCTACCTTCCGAAAGGCTTCTCCGGGAAGTCCGAGAAATTTATCTTCAAGGCCGCCCACGCCCGCCGTGACGCTACGATTTACTGGCATCTGGACGAAAGCTATCTGGGAGAGACCACCGATAATCACCAGATCAGTTGCTCCGTGAGCCAAGGAAAACATCTCCTTACCCTCATCGACAACGAGGGGAACCAAAAGAAAATACAATTCGAGGTCAAGTAAAGCATCCGTTAAGCCTTGACCTTGACCCAAACAGCCAATTTGCCTCCCTTGACAAGGAAACGGCCCTTCCCTTCCTCATCAATCGCCACGGTATCTTTTACCGAGCCTGTGATCTCATGCCATACCTCGCCTTTCCGGTTCTCCCCCACAGACATTGTTTTCTCTCCATCTTCCCCGTTCGAGATAACCAACGCCAAGCCCGAATCAGCATGTCCCGAATCTCCCAAGCGTACGAAGCCGATCGTGTTCGGATGATCAAAATAATCCACCTCTTCCCCGTACGCATATTCTTTCCGGGCACGCAATAGCATATCCAATACCTTACGATGGGGAGATTTCTTTCCTTTTACGCCATAATAATCCCCATAAAAGATACACGGATACCCCTTCTTCATCAACAGGATCAAACCGTAGGCGGAAGGTTTGAACCAATCCTTCACCTGCGACTCCAAAGAACTGTTTTTCTGGGAATCATGGTTATCCACGAAGGTGACGGCTTGATCCGGGCATATCTCGACCAAGGTCCCTTTTAATAGATCGCGTAAATCATAGTCACGACCTTTCTCGGAAGCCTCATTCAAGTTATAATGTAAGGCTACGTCAAACAAATCCACGTTATATTCTACTTGCGACAGGTAAGCCTCCAACGATTCGGTATCGTTTTTCCAATATTCCCCGACAGCATAGAAACCCTCTCCCCGATCCGCTCTCACCGCCTCCAGAAAATGCTTGATAAACTGGTCGTTCATATGCTTGATCGCATCAAGGCGCATACCGTCCAAGTTTAGTTCGTTCGATACCCAGATCCCCCAGTCCTGCATCTCACGCACGACTTCAGGGTTATCGAAATCCAGATCGGCGAACATGAGATAGTCGTAATTTCCATTCTCATCATCGACTCCCTCACTCCAATGTTTTCCCTCTCCCAGAATCTGGAATATACCTTCCTTCTTGCGGGACACATCATAGTCCGTCCCGGAGAAATGAAACCAATGCCATTTAAAATTAGAATACATATTGCCACGCCCCGGGAAGTCGAAGCCGGTCCATCCCTCTATCTCATGGGGTTCGCTGGTAGCGTTTTCCCGTTGTCCAGGATCTACCTCTTGCGCCATAAACCACTCGGTATAATCGGCTCCCGCCTTATGGTTCATCACGGCATCCAGATATACGCCAATCTGGTTCCGGTGAAGTTCCTCGATCATTTCTTGAAGTTCCTGCTTAGTTCCATACTTAGTACGTATGGTCCCTTTTTGGTCAAACTCCCCCAAATCATATAGATCATAGGTTCCATACCCCTCGTCCGCTTGCTCATGGCCTTTGTAAGCGGGTGGAATCCATACGGCGCTGATCCCGATCTCATGTAAATGCGAGGCATCATCCTTCAGCCGTTTCCACAGCATTCCATCGTTCGGCAGATTCCATTCGAAATACTGCATCATTACTCCATTTTCCATATGTTTCTTCTATTTGTTGATAAAACAACACTTCTCAAGCGTCATAAGTTGCTGAAACTAACCACCACCTCCTTTTGTTATAGTAAAAAACTAAAGAATAATAAGATGGATTCAAAGCATGTTACAGAGAGTACGTCCGGTCAAGAGGACATTCAAAAGACTTGGTGGAAAGAAGCGATTATATATCAAATCTATCCCCGTAGCTTTCAAGACAGCGATGGCGACGGAATCGGTGACTTAAACGGTATCACCTCCCGCTTGGATTATATACAAAGCTTGGGTGTGGATATCATCTGGTTAAACCCGATCTTTCTCTCTCCCAACGATGATAATGGCTACGACATCAGCGACTATCGGGAAATCATGCGGGAATTCGGTACGATGGAAGATTTCGACCGCCTCCTGAAAGAGATTCATAAACGGGAGATGCGACTGGTACTGGACTTGGTAGTAAACCATACCAGCGATGAGCATCCTTGGTTCGAGGAAGCCCGTAAATCCAGACATAATCCCTATTATAATTATTACCATTGGTGGCCGGCCGAGAAAGGTGAGCCTCCCTTGCGCCTCAGCTATTTCGACGAGGAAGGTAACGCTTGGATGTATAACAAGCCAACCGACTCATATTACCTGCATTATTTCTCCCGGAAACAACCCGACTTAAATTGGGAGAACCCGGAGGTACGTCAAGAGATTTTCGATATGATGCGCTTCTGGTTCGATAAAGGGATAGACGGTTTTCGCATGGATTCTATCTCTCTTATCGCCAAAGATCCCTCATTCCCTCTCATAGATTCCAAGAAATATCCGGATATCTTTTCTTTCTATGCCAAAGAGCCTCGCCTACACCTCTATCTTCACGAGATGAATCGGCAGGTATTAAGCAAATACGATTGTATGAGTGTTGGAGAAGGTTCGGCCGTGATGGTAGATGATGTCGCTAAATTTGTCGATCCGGCCCGGGAAGAGTTGAATATGCTTTATCATTTCGACGCCGCCCGCATCCGGAATACAACCCTACCGGACAATCCGGAATCCGGTATAGACTATAGCTTGATCGCCCTAAAGAAGATGTTTACGGAATGGGATAAGGCGGTAGATAAGGGTTGGCCCTCGATCTACTTGGGTAATCATGACCAGCCCCGTATGGTCAGTCGCTTTGGTAGCGATAAGGATGAGTTCAGGGCCTTGTCCGCTAAGATGCTTATTACTTTTCTGCTTACGATGAGAGGAACGCCTTATTGGTTCGCCGGGGACGAGATAGGTATGCGTAACATTCGGTTCGACCGTATCGAGGATTATAACGATATCGATACGATCAACCGCTATAAGAAAGCGAAAGCAGAGGGTAAAGATCCGCAGGCGGTATTGGACGAACAGAAAGAGACCGGACGAGACAACGCCCGCACTCCTTTCCAATGGGATCGCTCGCCGGAAGCGGGATTTACGGCAGGAACCCCTTGGTTAAAGGTAAATCCGGATTATACTTGGATAAACGTAGCGGACGAAGAAAAAGATCCGACCTCCATACTTAATTATTTTAAGAAAGTAGTCAGCTTCCGTAAGGAGAATCCGAGTTTGATTTATGGCAGTTATCATTTGCTGGATGCGGAGAATCCCCAATGCTATACCTTCTTACGCAAGACTGGGGCCGACACTTATCTGATTATGCTCAATTTCTCCCCCAAGGCGGCAATCTCCACTCCGGGGATAGATATGAGTAACGCACACGTCCTATTGGACAATTACGGGGACCGAAGTCATATGGCGCCTCAAAAAGATATCACGCTCCGTCCTTTCGAAGCGATTGTCTTTCAATTGAACCATCCCGTCTATGAATCCTTCATCGATTCGCTAGATCTTTTGGAATGATTCGTTAAAAAGAGATACAAAGCGCAACCAAAGACTTTTCGGATGTGTTTAAATACAAAGCATCAGAACTTTTAAATAAAATATAAAACTATTCGTTATGGGATTTATTTGGTCTATTATCATCGGTATCGTTGCCGGCTATCTGGCTGGTAAGATTATGCGTGGAGGAGGTTTCGGGGTCATTGTTAATTTGATCCTAGGTATTATTGGAGGTGTATTGGGTGGCTGGGTATTCAGCTTACTAGGCATATCGGCCGGTGGTATCTTAGGAAGCTTGATAACCTCTACGGTCGGAGCTATTTTGTTATTATGGATCGGCTCGCTATTCAACAAATCCAAAGAGGTTTAAGAAGGCGTGCTCAATTATCAAATCATATATTACATGGCAACAAGATCTCACGAAACTTTAGTTACGGCATAATATAATGTAAAAGGCAGTCCTTGCCGGACTGCCTTTTTATTTAGATCGTTTCCACTTTTTCTTTAGGTAAAACCCATTTCAATACCAGATAACCGCAAAGACCGGATATAAACGATCCCGTGAATACACCCAGCTTCGCCTGATTCAAGAGATCGGCACCCGCCGCCGTACTGCCGTCAAAGGAAAGATTCGCTATAAACAAAGCGACCGTGAAACCGATTCCTCCCAACATGGATACTCCAAATAAATTACGCTTGCTCATGCCTGTAGGCATGGAGGCAAATGGCGTACACGCGAACAAGTAAGAGAAAGAGAATATACCTAATGTCTTTCCTACAAATAGGCCCACGAACACTGCCAACGGTACATTAACTAATGTCTGGGGTTGGATATCCCCGAATGTCACACCGGCATTCACGAAAGCGAATAAAGGAAGTATCACATAGTTTACCAAAGGATGCAACTTATCAGCGATGGTCTGCAACGGACTGATCGTTTTATCCGCCAACGTATGGATGTTATTCAATACCTGAATTTGTGTAGGTGTAAGTACTTCCGCTTTACGCGACTGACGAACCTCGGTATAGTCCAGCATATTCAAATACCCGGTCATATCACACGTGAAATCATCTAGCTTAACAACCGGACGGGCTGGAACCGTAAAGGCGATCAACACGCCGGCGATTGTCGGATGGATTCCTGACTCCAGAAATAGCAGCCAAACGATAAAGCCACCGATATAGAAAAACAATCGGTTATGTACCCGGAACTTTCCTCCCACATACAACAAAGCGAGGACTATCAGGGATATCAACAAAGGCTCGAAAGCGATATGCCCGCTATAAAACAGGGCGATAATTATAATACCTCCAATATCATCCACCACAGCCAAGGCGGTCAAGAAGATACGCATGCTCAACGGCACCCGCTTCCCCAACAAGCCCAATACGGCCAAGGCGAAAGCGATATCCGTAGCCATCGGAATAGCCGCCCCGTTTACCTCGGGAGGCGTATTACATACTAACATATAAAATAAGACCGGCACGATCATTCCACCACAGGCGGCGATAATAGGCAATAGCGCCTTCCGCACGGAACTCAACTCACCGATCAATACCTCTTGCTTGATCTCCAGACCGATCACGAAAAAGAAAACCGCCATAAGGGCGTCGTTCACGAAAGCCAGCATAGACATGGTCTCGCCATGATGCGCGAAGAAGTTAAACTGCCCGGCTTGCAGATCGATTGGAAAAGCTAATAACTGGTGATACCTATCTGCCCAAGGCGAATTGGCCAAGACCATAGCGATGATGGTGGCGGCAAATAGTAAAAGACTAGCGTTCGGCTTCTGTATAGCGAAGCGACGCAACGGTTTAAGGATAACATTAATCGTACGGTCCATAAATAATAAGTTAGATGAAGGTCTTCAACAATTGATCGTACTATGACTATTCCCTTTCCCTCCCAAGAGGGAAACGGGATATCATCTTGAAATACCTTCAAGTGTTTTTTCTATTAATTGACAGCTTTGGCTTTTCCTGCTTGCTCCAGGTTATAAGCGCTGCGTGTGAGTTTCTCTACCCAGATGACAAAGATACCAGTTAAAATTAAATTAAACACAATAGTTAACACAGAAATTATCAACATAGGGCCACCTAATCCATATCCCAAGGCTATGAAAATAACGCCGGCTCCTACCTCTCCACGGGTAAACATACCGATAGACAGCGCCAAACGCTCCCGTTTCATCCGGTCACGGTAGAAAAACAAAGGAAATAGTTTACCGATATTGGATAAGAATGAGACGATTACGACGTGTAAAGCGATCATCGACCATGACATCATCGGCTGGGAACCTGTCACCGTAGTTACTTCCGCCGCTTGCTGAGCGAAATCCACGCCCATAAACACCGGCATGCTCACTCCGACAAGGAACATAAAGAGATAAGAGATAAAATCGGACACTTGATGCTCGATCTTGGTATCGATATGCTTATGCCGCATGATCATACCTACGACAAACGCAGGTAAAAGTACCTCGATATGGATGCTAGCCTCCTCCCCGTACATATGTTTCGATACCAGATAAATCACTTGCGTGATACCAAACGTCACGACGGCATAGAACAAGATGGCTTTCCAGTCTTGACGTACATTATAATATCCCATTTTCTTCCAGCCCAGGATCAAGAGCAATACCACAACCAGAATAATGACCCCCAATTGCCAGCGCAAGCCGATCATCATGATTTGCAACGGGATCATCAACAGGATCGTATCCAAGTCGTCGAAGATCGCCAATACCTGTACTTTCTTATATACCCAAGAGGCTTTTAGCCCGGCGGCGGCCAACATCGTAAACAAGATACCCGCCGAGGTAGGCGCGGCGAACCGGCTTAGCAACAGGTTCTCCTTCCAAGCGTCCCAACTTCCCCATAAATCGCCCGGAAGCAAGACAAACATATAATATAAAGCCACGAATATCCACGGAAACGCAGCCGTAGCCATCGCTATGAAATAATCTTCGGTATAAGACTTCCACCGGGTCTTATCAATCTCGAACTCACGCCCCACATTAATCATGATAAACGCAAGGCAAATAAACAAAAATGTATTAGAGATCGTCTTTACCAGCGAATACTGTTCCCCCACCATAGCGGGAAGCATTTGCGACACGACCAAACCCAACACTAGAAAAAGAGAGAATAAAAGAACTTTTTTCATTCAGATAAAACTATATTAATATTTACACAATAAAATGCAGGGGCAGGGTTCCTCATGAGCCTTGTCTCTACAAAAAACAATTGAAAATTGAATTAGTTGATCGCTTGCTACTCTTTTAGATAAGCGGTCTCAACCTTTAACAAACGATTTTTGAGGCGTTCAGCCTCTCCTTTACGGATACGAAGCGTCATCTCGCAATCCATCTCGAACTTCTGTGAGATGATAGCGGGGTTATCCTCTTTTACGATACGCATGATCCCGTTCAGGTATGGGTATTCGAAAACGACCGTGATGTCCTCGTCTACCGTACGTTCCTCGATCTCTGCGGCGGCGATAGCCTCGGCGGCGGCCGTGCGATAAGCGACGATCAGCCCGCTGGTTCCTAACTCGATTCCACCAAAGTAACGTACTACGACAATCAATAAATCGGTCAGCTCATTCGAGTTGATCTGTCCGAGGATCGGTTTCCCGGCAGTGGAAGACGGTTCGCCGTCATCGTTTGCACGAAACGTCAGGCGGTCCGGTCCCAGCATATAAGCCCAGCAGACATGGCGTGCATCATAATATTGTTTACGGTACCGGTCCAGTTGCTCCTTCACCTCTTCCACCGTACGCACGGGGATAGCATACGAGATAAAGCGGCTGCGCTTCTCGGTATAATATCCCTCGGCTACTTGCTTGATGGTCTTGTAACTGTCGTCTG
>ENA-ORNB01001566-ORNB01001566.1-human-gut-metagenome-genome-assembly--contig:-NODE-1566-length-15639-cov-7.467338_pt1 | contig 15639 bp, 21 predicted proteins | sample MGYA00242112_ERZ509016 | MGnify/ENA primary metagenome ERZ509016 (study PRJEB26280, sample SAMEA2338705) | human gut metagenome | biome: human gut; feature: human-associated habitat; material: faeces...
CCCCCTGCCAGTACGTCTTCAATATCAATACCAAAGGACGAGGCAATGGGAGCGGCTTGAGCAATGCTTCTCCCGAGTTCTCCCATTGTTGTTTTACCGAGCTTGGCTGTGGTAAACAGCATATCAGAAATGTTTTCAGCTTCAGAAGCTCCTTTCTTGTATGCATTTAGAATAGTAGTGATGGCATCCGCAGAAGTAGCAGTTTCTGTAACGCCACCGATTGCAGCTTTTGCAGAAACTTTTAAAATATTCATAGCATCCGCTCCATCATGTCCAGCAGATACAATCTGATATAGTGCTTTAGCTGATTCTACGGCTCCGACTGGAACCTCTCTAGTCATATCAATTACACTATTCATGAAATCGGTAAGACTGCCTTTTATTCCGCTTGAAAGTGTTGCAACTTCCTTCATGCTTTGCTGGAACTGCTTTTCGAAGTTATACGCTTCTTTTGCTGCTTGAGTAAAAGCGATCCCCGCACTAATACCAATCCCTCCGAATACATCAAAAGCGGTAATTTCACCGGCCATTGCCTTAATGATTCCCATCGCTTCCTGACGCCCAGAATATAGCCCTGAATTATCTATACCTGTAGCGAAATATAACGCACCATCTTTATTCTGAATACCCATATATCATTTATTCTTAAAATATAAAGAGGAGGCAAAATTTGGCTATTTCAAGAAGAATCAGCATCTTTGCAGTGTTCTAAGACCAAGGAACAATTTTTTATAAATGTTTTGGGGAGTTGATAGGCCTAGAAAATACAATATAAGGCTATCAATTCCCTTTGCTACATAATCCCAAAGCATTTGAAAGATTATGTTCCTTGGTCGGAAAGAATAGGGAAGAGATAGCCTTTTTCTATAAATAAAAAATCCCCATATCTTCACAGACACAGGGAAATACTCTAAACCAATTTAATAAAAAAAACAGTTAACCTAATATATAAACACAACAGCAAATTACCTTAACTCTTAACTCTACCTTTAATATCTAAGTATTTTTTCATTCTGACAGTCTTACCTGGCTCGTCAAAAGAAGGAAGTTCTATCCATTCAAAGTCTACTCCTTCAACTTCTCCGCTTTCATCTGTACCCTTATTACGCTCTCTCATCATAAATGAGTACTCCTGAAGCAATATCTCTATTAATCCGTAGCTACTATCCAAAGTCTCATCAAAGGTCAATCCTAGCGCTTCTTTTGCAATAACTAAGAATCTACTCTGATTATATCCTTCCAACTTTCCAGATTCTTTTGAGCGGCTATTATCTCCGCTTCTTCTACCGGGCTCACGTTCCGAAGAGTCGTGATAGACGTGCAAAAAGAGTTATATCCAATGCGGTATATAATCGCATTAAGTAGAATGCGTATATCTTCCCATGTGGTATTGTCTGCAAGAACTTCCCTGAACCATCCCGGCGGTTCGCTTGATTTATTATGTATACCTAGGCAAACAATGTCGAGAAGGAGTTCTCCGTATTTATCTATCATTTCCGGGAAATCAGAATTTAGCTCACCTTCTTTCACAATCATCTTATCGATATCTTCTTTCTCTATGGCAAGTAGGAGAGGACGAATCCGAAACCATGTTCTGACTGTGATAGGTTTTATTACAATGCAATCACCGGGATCCTTTCCTTTAGGGATGGAATTACGGTTAGTGAAATCAAATGGAATTCTGACAGGCTGGCCCGTTACAGATTCCGATTCTTGCTGAAATAAGTTCTTTATGCTCATAAATAATCCAAGGAGCCTAGCCCGTTGTACTTCCAGGCAATATTTCCAGTTATTCGCGACTAACCTTCAATACTTTCAGCTCCATCCTTCAAATGTTTGCTCCTGCAGGCGGACTCGAACCGCCGGTATCTACATAACCAATGTAGTGCTTTCACCAACTTAGCTATACAGGAATCCAATAAATTATTCTACTGGCTTATCGACAATAGATACAACTTCACGCATAAAGGCCGTTTGTTGTTTTCCGGCTGCCGTGATAGCTGCTTGTATGTAGACACGAACAAGCAACAACTCTGCCTGTTCTGATCCGGGGGCCTGTGAAATCTTAGAGGCAATCTTACCATTAACGATGGTATAAACAACCTTCTTGCCATCTTTAGGTAATGTTTCACACTGGAACGTTTTAGAGATAGAAGGAGTACTAAGAGGCTTTTTCCAGATGTTTTTTCCTTCTGTTGTATCTACTTCACCGCCTGCTAGTTCTTTAAGAACCTCATTTGATGGAGTAGGGATGGAGAACTCGACATAATCTGTCGTATCTTTCACCAGTTCAACATAAAAAGGTTCTTCACTACCTTCTACTTCAATCTTCACTTCTTTGGGATCTGCAAAGTTGAATGCAACACTTCCTTTGGTCGGAAGGGGATAATCTTTGAGATCTGCACCGGGAACGCCGTCACCGACTGTTCCAAATTTAATTCCACCTACGCCCATAGCGATAGGTCTAACTTCTCCTGCCATAATTATTGATCTATTAAAATTTCTAATCTAATACTTGTACAAGCAAAGCCCTCTTTCAGTTCAGGCATTGGAACGCTCCAAAGGACTTCCATTTCTTTACATACTCCGTCACTACTATTGATTGAATCAAGCGATTTCCGTACTTTACGCTTTAGCTCTTTCATTCGTTGACGTTGGTTCATTCCATTATCATTCAAGGGAACGAAGATATTGATATTGACAGGCACTTTATTAATAAAGTCAAGTTCATTCAGTTGCAGGTGATTAATAACAATATGCTCACTATTAACACCTGCTTCCGATTTGTCCTTGTAAATCACAACATCGGTGCCCGCAGCGGCCACAGCATTATAAACTATATCTACAGCGTCAAATTCATCCATAATCAAATCTTGCTAAAAACAGATTTCAATGTATCCCTTAGATATTTCTCACATTGCGCGTTAGCACCTGAAACGACTTCATATCCTTTAGCTTCCACGGCTGCCGCATATTCCATTCCTGCAACACCGACCAACACATAACCACCAGTATACGACAGAGAGACTTCTTCTGCAAGCCTACGCCCTTTATACTTACCAGTTGTCTTATCAGTCCCTTTATCGCTTTCTACGAAGTTCTCTTTGACAACTTCCCCATCTTTTGCAATTATATATCCGATAGAGGAACGAAGATTACCAGTCTGGTCTTTATATGAGCCACTCCGGCGGGCTACTTCGATAAACTTTTCACCTCCTGCTTGCAGGAAAACAAGCATCTTATCTTCTGCTTTACTTTGAAAATGGTCGAACCAGCGTTCCATTTCATCAAAGGTGAATAGGGGAGTCATGCCGTTTTTCATACGTTGATAATTGAATGTGATTGATAAGGTTCCCAACAGATAATCGGTACATCAATACCCTTTGATGCGACTTTCAAACGTAAAAACTTACTGTCTGCCGGCGGTTGCTTTTTGGAGTAGAAATAGCCATGTACTTGCGCTTCATCACCAGCCGAATTACGTTTGAGAACGATTCTACCATCGCTTACCGGGTCGTAGCGTCCGGGGACAGATATTTCAACCGGTTTCCCAGGAATCCATTCACCATCAACTAAGCGCCCGTTAGCCTCAATAGTAACTATTGCTGTATGTGGATACCGTTTTACCATCTGTTACCTGCTCTTCCTTTGATAATGATTCGTTTCCCAAGTTTAGCAGCTTTCTCCGGCTCCCCGTTCTCTATGTACAGTTGCTTTGCAGTCTGAATATAGAAAGAACGGGGATGAGTGATAGAAAGCTTATTTTCACTGAAATCCGGTGAGTTTACCATCATAGCGTATGTATCAGCGACACAAAGACCGACCGACTTCATGTTTTCAGCAGTGCATTTATCTTCGGGATTAACACCACGCTTTACAAGGACTACCTTATCCAAGAAGCCTTCCATATCCCCAATAGAAGGATATTCCAGTATTGTTTCTCTGATTGTTGCCATTATAGTTTACTCTTCGTCTGTTTTTTCAGTATCTTCATCGGCCGCCCATTCCTTGGCATCAGTTTTCATGATATACATTGCATCAGGATCGTTGACTACCGGGATGGCATTAGCTTCTGCTTTAGTCCATTCTTTGAAAGGTTCCAGCTCTGACCACTTGCTAAGGAATACAAAGTCTTTTTTCAGTGTCGTTGCTTTCTTCTTGTACTCGACAGAATGTTCCGCTGCAATAGGACCATGCTGGATGTCACCGCATTGTAAATCTTCCAAGAAACAGATATTGGCGGCTTCCCATGGATTGATCGTAGTGCGATTATGAGAAGCATCTTCAATACGTACAGCCGGGCTCACTAAGACGATCTGAACACCTTCTGTATTCTCTTGTGCAGAGAGATATTCATTGATAACTTTCTTGGAAATAGTCAGCTTTTCTTTCTGATTGATCCAGCCTTTAACTTTCTCGATAACGGCTTTCTGTTTCTTCAATAAAGCAAATCGATCTTTGCGCATCACTACATACTTAATGGTAACACCATCAGCAGAGGCAGCAACTACTGTATCTTCAATGTCTTGCAATCCGTCTGCTGTGTTTGCATTTGCCCAGTCAGCAGCGGAAACCTTTTTATTTTCATTCTTCATACCACAACCAACAAATTCCTCGGTAACAATACCGTTATTATTGCTTGAGTTTAGAGTGAACCCACCTTTAGACATCAACTGCATACACCACCATTCGAAACGTCCACGAACAGCGTTATATACAAAGTCCTGATCTTTGAAAGCGAGGTCAAGGATAGATTTCAAATCCGAATCACCTTCACAATCACGGCTAAGTTGGCGGTATTCGTTCCAGTCGCTTTCATTCATACCACGCTTAACGGCAGTCTTGGGGATATCACCTGACATCTTACCTACAACTTCACGCTTTTTTTGCGGTGCAGAAGAATCAAAGCTGATAACGTCTGCAATAACAGGAGCACCTTTCTCTCCAGTCAAAGTTTCCCATTTCAGAGAATCTTTCTGCTTTACACCGAAGAAGTTAGGGAAGAAGACCGGCTTAACCTTACGTGAGTTAAGTCGTGCTCCCATGTTCTTACGGTTCACTTGTTTAATTAAACTTCTTTCCATATATCACTATTTTAATGGATTAGACAAAACGGATAAAACGGAGTAACGCTTTAATGGCGTCGTCAACAGGGTAGGGCATTACTGCTTCATTAACAGTACCACGCACCAAGAGGCCTGACTGTTGGTTAGCTACGGTTGCATCAACCTTGTTCATAGTGATAACCTCCGGGGTATACTTGAACTTTGCAGCTTTGGCAGTAGCTTTGGCCGTAGCGAGAACCAACACATCATCTATCTTTGCGGCTCCAATAGCTCCGGCAAGAGTTATCGTGTCATAAGCTGTATTGGTTTTGTCGATTGCAGAGATTACATCAGAAGCTCCGGCTAAAGCACCACCGATTGTAACAGCTTCGCCAACTTTGAACACATGATTCTTTGCGATTTGAATAGCAACAGCATCGGCAGCCGCGACAGCAGTAACTTTTCCGGTTTTAACTACATGGTAAAGGCCGTTAGCATCTTTACCTACGATTACAAGCGGAGGAAGCTCGTCGATGATTCCCTTCAGTTCCGCGCGGGCAATAGTTCCACCGCCCTGAATGTCCTCGATAATCTTTTCGATACCAGGAGCATACTGAAATTCACTTTGTTTTTTTCTGAACATAGCTTTAAATATTAATAATTATTCTTCCAGACCAAGGCTAGCAGTGCCATTATCAGAGCTTTCCTCGTCCTCCATTAACTTTAACCATTCCTGTTCGGTACGTTCTTTAGGCTTATAGGAATTAGGCTTATAATCACCACCGGCGATCTCATCATCAATAACAGATTGTTTGATTTCGGCATATTCTTCCTGCAGCTCTTTTATCTGTTCTTCAACAGAAGTTTCAGAGTTGACGTCAATACGATTGAACCATTTTGCAGGGAGTTTAGAATCTGAAAACAAAGCTTTAGCTGATACTTGCTTGGTAGAAGTTGTGACTGTTGAAGCGACAGTAGAGACAGATGCAGCCAACTCGGAAATTTGTTTCTGCTGGGCTTTCAACAACTTAACAACAGAAGCTGGCAACCCTTCGAAATCTTCGTTCTCGTCTTCATCTTCTTCTTCGTCATCTTTCGGCTTCTTTGTTTTCTTAGTCTTAATTGTCTCAATAGGTTTTCCATCCTTCAAACCGTGTTTTTTCTCATAAGCGGCAATAGCAGCATCAATACTGGCTTGACTGCCTTGTTCATTTGATACCAAGTCCGGAAGAATATTATCCTTGAATAGCCCAATATAGTTATCCAGGTTCTCTTCACTTTCGATGTCGAAAAGAGCTTGCACCTTGGCCGCATACTTTTCAGGAATTCCAGCTTTTTTCAAAGCTGCTTTGATGGTTGCTAAAATCTTCATACTTTTTTCCTTAAAATATATTGGGAGTAAATTTTTCCTGCTTATATATTTTATTTCAGAATCAAATGCATACATTTGCAATATGGATAAGAAGAAAGAATATAAAGTCAAAGCTAAAGCACTCGCTCTTCAAAGTGGATTCGACCAAGTTTCCTACTATGGAGAATGGAATGGCTATTTGGCATATACAGCATCCCGGAAAGAAGATGAAGGGCGTTGTATTGGTTATCCTCTGTTTATCCTTGTAAAAGATGGCGTTGCTACACTGGCTCCTTATACACAATCGACAGATATCATGGGAATGACTTCTATGCCAAAAGGATATTCAGAGACACTGCTATAATTTCTTCACTATTCCGTTAATAATATCAGTATTTACTAGAAGATTATCCACACGTAGTACATTGACTCCATATTTCAGGCTTATTTCCTTTGATAGTTCTCCCCAATTTTTTATTTTTCCAGTTTGTGGGTCATATATGACTATTTTTCCATCAAGTGATTTTTCCAAAGTAATAATATGCCCCGAATTTCGACCTTTCCAAGAGAAATCAATATGGTATCTTCCTGGCTCTTTTACTAGTTCAACCAGTTCCTTGGTTAACTCTTTTATACTTTTGCTTTTTAAAGCCCCTGTTCTGGTTACATCATATATGCCACCTGCTGTTTTTTTGACAGGCATAACCATCGTTTTCGGATCAATCCATGCCCAGTTAGTTCTGTATGAGAGCTCGTGGGGAATATTCCCTTTTTTCTCAAGATTAGGCAGTGCTGTTACATCATATCCACGTCGTCTCAACTCGTTGGCAACAACACAAGATTGACAGTTTACCCCATATTCATTCCCTTTACCGAAGTTTATATTTCCCCGTAGTTCATTAGCTTCTTCGAAAGTCATTTCCTCACCTCTCTTAATACCAATTTTTTGCTCAATCTTGGTTTGATTGAAGTTTCTCGCAAATCGTTCTTCCCATCTTTTTTGAATATCATTTTTCTCTGCATCAGTCTTGATGCGTTTAGGTCTAGAAACCTTTATAACTTCATTCGTAATAGGTTGGGAAACTATTTCTCTTTGTAGTCCTCCATCATTGGTAAAGTTATCCTTATACCAGAAAGCCGATTGCAATCCATCTTTATTCTCGTTGACGAAATCCTTTGCTCCCTGGGGAATGTCTGTAATAACCTGCTCTTTCGGAACTGTGTCATTCAGCAGGAAATCAGCAAAAATTTCTGGTTCCATCGTAATGGGAGTAGCGAAGCAGATACAGAAAGGATGGAAGCCTGTAAACTTGAATGTTTTCGGATATTTTCCAACCATCGCATCACAGATCTTACACGGTCCGCGATTATTGGCCGAACGCTGTATCTCAATTCCTAGTATAAAATCCTGTTTACTCCAACGTTCATAGTCTGCGCTACGATAAGCAGTGTTCGTAGTTGTTGCAGATGTTCGGAGAGCGTTCTTGTATGCAGAGCGGTATACACCTTGCCCTGGATGATAATCTTTCATCGGTTGTGATAGAACCAATTCACCTTTCTCATTCCGGATCCGGCGAAAACGTTTTTGAGGATTGTGAAGAATCTGTCGAATATCGCTACTGATTCCGTTCGAATTACGACCGGAAACTACTCCACTATCAAGATAGAACTCAAGTTGCGATTTCGTTTGCTGTGTAATATTCCAAACTCTATCAGACAATTTTAGACCGTTGGAATCTATATCATTCTTTAGAGCCTCAAATGCAGATAGGTTATGAGTAAACATTCCATCCTTAATTGCGCTAGAAATAGCCATTCCCTTGATGAACTGGGAAATAAAATCATCATTCTTTCTCTCTGCTCGTTCCCAGCCATCCTTTTGGAATGCGGAAATATTAGCATATAACATTGATTCAAGATTCAGCAGTTCTCGGTCAACCGCGTTCTCTATTCCCTGATTACGTAGCCATACGTTATTTTTCCCCGCATCATCCCACTTGCGGAGATACGGGGAAACAGAAAGTATAAACTGATTAAAGATATTGGCTATTACAGCCTGTTGTGCAGCAACTTTCTGTATATGCTGTTTATCGTAGAAGGAAAGTTCAGGCATAGTTAAAGTGTAGCTCCTATGAATGAATTGTTTTGAGCGGTATCTTTCTCATCTTGTTTCTTGCGGGCTAGCTCTTCTTCAACATCATCTGTATATGGTGAATTTTTAATAATCGTCTCTTTGCTATTGAATTGGGATGCTGTTTCAAGATTCTTTAGTTCTTCAGCCAGGTCCTGTGGGAGGATACTGCCAAACTCCACCTCAATAAAATTATCATTTAGCTGTGTTGCATACTTAGTATGTGTAATATTAGCCATTCCTGCTTGAACTATTGACACGGTACGTTGAACTGCAGGACCGAAAATTTCCATCTGCTCACTGGCTTTAATTTCTGCGTCAATCAGCATAAATCGGCGAGATGTTCCGCTTAAATTACCTAACCCCATTAGCTTATTCATTGATAAATCAGGACTGGAAGCTCCGGAATGTATGGCGTCGTCCAATTGGTTAAGTTCAAGTGTTACAGATTCGCAGGACTGTTGCCACGCTAAGTAATCTGCATCACCGTGATATGATGTACCGGTATCAGGGTCTACTTCCATTCCGAAGTTCAATTCTTTGCCTACAGTTTCTTTACTAGGTAAGTTTGCAAGACCATAGGTCTTTAGAATTGGTTCAGAGAAGTAATCGTTCGTATCTGACAAACGGGAAAGTCTCATCTCTTTTTTATCCATCAAATTAGCAACATCGTCCCAATCAGGACAATCGACCTCGGCATATACTACCGGAATCTTGCCAAAGAGGTTTTTTGTCTTTTTTACCAGCCAAATGCCATCCATAACACCGGAGTAGATAGTATCTTTCGTGTATATCTTCACGCATTCGCAAGTACGACCATTAACCTCTGCATTGTATTTATAGAGAAAGCCGTCCATATCGTCGTCTTCATCAAAATGTGGATAGAATTCACATTCGACATTACTATCTTTAGGAGTAGAGAGGATTTTAACCTTTAGCTGGCTTTTACCATCATCCCGGGTAACCGGATAGAAAACAATAGCAGCTTTGGTTTCAGACAATACCTTGCGAGCAAACTCTTTCAATACTGATTGCATCTTGAGTTTACGCTTATAGATATTCTTAAACTCGGTAAAACCGTTATTTGGGTCTTCAGCTGTGATAGTCATTTCACCACCAAACAAAAAGGCAACAGAGGTACGAACTATCTTCTTTGGTAGATTAGTCACAATTTGAGCGACTTCTACAGTTTTATCCTCCAGTCTCCTTGGCTTTTCTTCTCCTGTATCGGGATCAACCTCTTTTTCTGTCTCTGAATATACAGCGATCTTCTTCGGTTCGCGATATCCGACAGATTCTTTACGTCGAGTCCTGTCGCCATCGTATTCTTCCATATACTCGCGAGGATTACGGTTCTCGCGTGTATCAACGCATAAATCTCCGACTATGCTTCCGAAGTCTTCATTTTTTAGAATATCCTTAATATCTGGCATATACTTTTCTTTTAAAATATACTATTAGCTAACTTTTTGCTGTACTAGAATCATGATTAAGTCCAGCTTTCACTATCTTTGCAAAAAGATTATTTTTATGGAACATTGTTATAACTGTGGATGTGAATTAACTAAAGATAAGGTAACTAGAGAACATATTCCAATGAGAGCCTTATTCGAAGGTTATCCAAAAGATAATTTAACTGAACCGGTTACGGTTCCAGCTTGTAGTGCCTGTAATAATGAATACTCCAAAATAGAAGAGGATTTTAGAAATTTGATTGCAATATGGAGTATAAATGAGAAAGTTGATGTCTCTAGTGGTGTTTTGCAGAAAGCATTAAGAAGCCCTAAGTTGCATTCTAAGATAAAGAAAAGCCAAGATTCTAATATAACTTTTAATATTCAAGATTATATTGATGTACACATTAAAAATTTTAAAGGTTTATACTATCACCAATATGGAGTATCATTACCTTCAATTTATGAGATTAATGTCCTTGAAGATTTATCTAATAAGAATAATGTTTCACAACGCTTGTCACTTCTATTAAAAGTTATGAAAGAACGAATCAAATCTAAAGATTTACTGTCTATTGGTCATAAAGACATATTTCAATATAAAATAGTTGACTTAGGATTTGCTATTATATGCGATATGGTCTACTTTAAAAGACTTAATACATGTGTATGTGCTATAAAAAAAGCCGGATCATCTCCGGCGATATAATAGGATATAATTTTTTGGTGGGTGTGGAACATATGCTCCTAACTTATAAGGTTCACTTCTTGTTATCAAAGTGTGTCTGTTTTAGTCCACTCCCATGTTCCACACTCCATTAAATAGTCGATATATATTTTCCATAATTCGCCCTCCATTTAATTTTATTAGTTTATAAACAGATTTCATCCAATCAAACGCTGTTATTAACAACGCTACACATCCACACCAAGGAGGCAACACACCAAAACCACTTAATAACAAGAAGCTATTTAGCAATCTCTTTATAGAATACAAAATTACAACTAATTTTCTAATAATCCAAATTATCCGCGGCCCACTTTGCGGGTTTGCTTTTTGAGGTTTAGACCGATTGCTTCAGCAAATTCGGCAAGGATTGTCATGCCATCCGGAGCATCGTCATGAGCGTTATCACCCTCGCGCTTGTAACTGGTAAGAGCTTTCATGAAACGACCGTAGTCTGAACCTTTGGCGTACTCTGATTCATCAAGGAAAGCGCAATGTTTCTTTATCCATCCAGCTTTCATGATGATACGCGTAGGTTTGTGTTGTGTTGTAGGACGAGCCTGTATTTCACATGCTTTCTTTTGTTCTATTACCATCTTACGGACATGAATAGCAAATATACGTCCACCATTATTTGATTCAATACGCATCTGGTCGCATCCCGTATCTATAACCATTTGCGCCAAGCGAGGCTCTGTTATTTCTACAGGATCCTTGGTGAAAAGAACATCAGTGATAAAGTATTTTGGACCGAATACCTTTGCGAATGGTGCACAGAAATCATCATCTCCTTTATCTGCAGTATCGCAACCACCGATTACGCCATCAGCTTTCTTTCCTGCAATATCAATACTCTTAAAGCGCATAAGAGAAGATTTAGGGAACAGTAAACCTTTGGCTTCAAACGGCTCCTGCATATACTCGGCCATCCAGATACTTTCATCTGTTTCAGAACGTAATTCCTTGTAATATTCTGTAGTATGTACATCGGCGCAGAAAGTTTCGTCATTCTCATCCAGCGCAGCAATACGAATGATTTCATTGTATTTGCCGGCTTCTTCCATGCGTCCGAGGACATCATTAGAAGACCAACGCGTACCGATGTCAATCATGCAACAGCTTCCTTCAATACGTGAATCGTGCGTACCTTGTTTCCAAGACCATACCTTCTCGTTATTATTGTCGGATAACGCATCTTCCAGGCTCTTGTATAAGTCGTCGGTCATGGCGAGCATTGATGCACCGAAACCGATTACAGTTCCGCCAACACCGCCACCGAAATAAGATACCTGGCGAGCGCCTTCCACATTCCAGCTCTTCACATTCTGTTTATCACCTTTCAGATGAATATCAGGGAATATCTCTTTGTAACGCTTAGATTTTACAATATCACGGGTATCGTATGACAGCTTATTGTAAAGAGTATCAGAGCAACAGTTACGCATTACAGATTCTTCCGGGAAGTGACCGTACATCCAGGCTATAAACAATGAGGAAATATAAGACTTACCGGCACGTGGCGGCATACTGACAGCAAGGCGGTAGATAATATTCGCTAAGTACGATGAATATACACGCATAAATGCTTCTGCAATTCTTTTCAGAAACAGACGTTTGGCGAAAAATTTAGGGTCATAGTATAAGCAGAAAGCCCAGAAATCATTCCGGGCATTTCGTTTGCGAAGAATGGTTGCAGCTTTCGCCTTACGAACCAATATTTGTCTTTTAGTCTTCTTCTTTGCCATCGATAATTGCTTGTAACTGTTCGTCTGTTAATGATTCTAATTCATCACCAAGATTCACATTAGTGTCTACCTCTTTTTTATCACGCCATTTCTCCGGTTGCCGGTTCTTCAGCCAAAATATTGCAGCCGTCGTATCAGGGGGATAGTGTTCTGTGTATTCTTTTGAATCAGTAATCTTTCCTTCTGACGCTGCAAATTTAGTCGCTTTACAAGCGTAACCGATGGCACGATTATAAAGACGGGATGCAACATTAGCATCTGCTATACTCTTCCCTTTTTTTAGGGACTGAAGAAATTCTGGATAATCTTTCTTCCATTGATTAAGTGTGCGCTCGGTAACACTAAATAAATCAGCCATTTCCTTGTCTGTCGCCCCTAATAAGGCATAGTTCTCGGCTAACTGATTATATTCTTCTTTGTATGCGCTTTTGCGTCCCATATGATACTTTTTGTTTAAAATATAATACCGAATACTCATTTCTATGAAAAAAAGAAAGGTGAGACTATGATTTAGTCCCACCTCGCTCTGTAATTATCACAATAAGCTAACGTCTTTGGGCGTTTTCTTGGCTTCTACGCTTCTCATTAAGTAATAACTCCCAAATGTAGTCTCTGCCTTTTGGAGTCCACACCATATACTCGCGGGGTTCTTCATCAGGATCGACAGGTTCATATACAACCGTATATGTTAATTCACGTCCAACAAGAGACGAATCCAATACCCATCTCTGTTTTATATTATCATATTCTTGGACTCTTTTATATTCAAGAAAAGCGTTCAGTTGCCTTGCATCTGAATTTAATGCTTTCGCCATCTGCTTAACTGTATAGTATTTACATTGGCGGGGAGAGATACGTTGCTCACTGGCAGATAATAATGGATTCTGTGATACAGGCAAAAGCTGTAGCTCACGTTGACGATTCATTTCTGATTGCATCTGATTAATTTGTGCTGCCATTACTTGTGTAACTTCCACCAATTGCTTTAAGATGGTTACGTCAATAGGCGAGGGGAGTGTTGGCGCTTCCTTTATGGCTTTCTCCATTTTGTTGAAGGCTTCGATATAATCTAGCTTGAATTGAAGAGCTTTCTTTCCGGTGAAGCCCATTGCTAAGAGAGTGAAGCCGTCACGGTTCATGATGTACATAGGTTGTTCTTTGCTTTGGCTATTGAAATATGTAGATTCAACGAACATATTTTGGACTACGCAATTTTGCGTAGTCATATTCTTAATTGCCTTAATCAAGTCACAATGTCTTTTTTCAAACTTTTCAGCCACAAGTACACTATTAGTCAGAGGTTGTCCTTCTGAACTTTGGAATACTATGTCATTCATGCGAAACCTCCTTTCTTAGCATTACATTTGATTTCTTTCATGGAACCTGTAGCATTTACCAAACTTACTGTACTATTAGTGATGTCACCAACTGTTTGAATATTGATATTCACAGTTATATTGGGACAACGAATGAGCCTATTCAACAAAACAGTAAGCATCTCTTCATCTTTAATTACTATTTGAATATCATCATTCATCCTAGACCTCCTTTCTGTATATCATGATAAAGCTGCTCGCTAATGATGCATGAAACAGTGGATATCACTTCGTCAATGTCACTGGAATAGTTCTCTTCATTACATTTGTGCAGCTTTACGCCTTGCTTTCTCATACGGGCACAAATGCGATTGTATACCTCTTTAGTATCTCTCAATGTTACCATCAAGTTGTGAAGTTCTTCATCTACTACAAACTTCGGTTCTATATTATTATTGATCATAATTCACCTCCTTTCTTTAAATCAAACTCATACTTACTACAAGCTAGGTAAGAGATTGCAAGGATGCAGTTGTCTATGCCTTTATACAAAGTAGCTTCATCTGATTCGGATACGTTTACGCCTTGATGTGAATAAGTCGCAAATAGAATACCGCATTCAAGCTTGACACGATTTAGGGCTTGCAATTGTTCATAGAGTCTATTGTCTATGATTCTTTCGGGAGCAATTGATTCATTAGCCATGATATACCTCCTTTCTGCTGGAAGCTATTAACACGATTGAAGAGATAAACCAGCCTATACAGGCGAAGAGAGGAAATGATGTATCAGAAGAACCTGATACAATGAGAGCGATAAACGCAATACACACATTCACAAGTCGGAGTAAGATACTTGTGGTTACACGATGCCCATTAGGTGTGGGCGCACCATTGATTAAAATTGAATTTTCCATATCACTGTATTGTTTGGCATTTCGGCAATAAATTGAACACAAGAACGGCCGTCGTTTCCCATGTCGCCAAACAATACAGTAGTAATCCAACTCCGAAGAGCAAAACCTACAGGGGAAAGACAGCCGCCTTTATGGTTCAAGTATGGGCATAAAAAAAGCCCGACTTTAAAAGTGAGCATTAACCGCGCTCTGCGAAGTGGGACTAACCCACTGTATTATTTGGCACTGCAAACATACAGATTATTTCTGAATTGCAAAAGAAATTGCGCTTATTTTCCTCAAAACAGTGAGAAATAAGAAATTTATGAATCTTTTTTATCTTCATCCTTTTTTTCTTTGATATCTGTATTAATAGTAAATGAGGCGAAATTATAGATACTGATCGCTATATCCTTCATTATCCATATTGAAAATAAGATGAAATATAGTGAGATGACTAAAAGAATCGCATTGATGATATTAGGCGGTATTATATGAAACGACATATTCACAGGCCCTATACTATTCATTATTAGAAGATAAAGAACTCCCAAACAAATAATCTTTATTGCAGCAGCAAAAGATGAGTTCAACCCATTCAGTAGTTTGTTTCCTTTTGCATTATGCTTCATTTTTTCACAGATTGGAGACCAATACATAGACATTAATATAGCATAAGCAGCCAAAAGGATTGACAACATTACAGGAACTACACTCAATCCAATTGTGATAACCTTAAACAGTTCAACAAGCATATCTTTCTCTCCCAAATAGCTAATAGCAGTTATAGTAACTGCTGCCAACAATGGGAAAATTGAATCTTTAATCAAATCATGATTAGTATATGATTTGAACACTGAATCCCATCCAAATATTGAGTGTTTCTTTTCCATTTTTATTCTGAACCTTTATATCTTGTACCTCAAATCCGCAACTACGCGCCTATATGATACAGAAGCGAAAATAATCTGCATC